>RCNC010000510.1_pt1 | contig 24881 bp, 11 predicted proteins | sample 2041301 | NCBI WGS metagenome assembly RCNC01 (sample SAMN09708231, study PRJNA481090) | Marine sediment metagenome, whole genome shotgun sequencing project. | biome: marine sediment; feature: ocean; material: sediment; isolation source: Sewage treatment plant 13A marine sediment (STP13A) ...
GGCGTCCAGGGTTGGCGTGGCCGAGCAGGTGATCGGCGGGCAACACGACGGTGTGGTCGAAGTCGCTTCGAACGCTCCGGATCGTGAGAACCGTTGTAGGTAGCGAGTTCGACGAGTGGGGGAACAGCAGATGAACACCGAATTTCGACTCATGGTCATGACACCGAGGTGTTTTGGAGACCCTGCGTTAGCCATTGCGGGCAGCCGAGCCGGGGCCCTTGGCATCCTCGACCTGGGCGCTCTTGGCGACCCTGAAACGGCAACCAAAGCTCTGGCCGATCTGGTCCGTCTCGGTGGACCCGATATCGGTGTCAGGATCGAAGTCAACGGCGATACGGATGCACTGGTTGAACTCGTCTCAGGTCTTCCCGCTGGCTCCGGCGTCGTCGTGGTGGCCCCCGCACTTGGAGGAGAATTTGGAGATGCTCTTCAGGGAGTGGTGTCTTCACTCCGAAAAGAGGGGCACGTGGTCCTCGCCGAAGTGAGTTCGCTCGAGGAAGCCTCGAGGGCGGTCGCAAGCGAGGTGGATGGTCTGATCGCCAAGGGCAACGAGGCCGGCGGCAGGGTCGAGGAAGAAACGACCTTTGTCTTGCTGCAAAGGCTTCTCGAGCGAATAGGCCTGCCGATATGGGCTCGAGGTGCGATCGGCATGCACACCGCAGCAGCCTGCGCCGCAGCCGGCGCCGCCGGAATCGTGCTCGCCGATGAGCTGGCCCTGGTCCGTGAGTCGACGCTGCCCGCGGATGTTCGCAAAGCCATTACCGCGATGGACGGCGGCGAGACGACGGTTCTCGGCGCCGAACTCGGGCGCGGTATCCGTTTTTTCCTCAGACCGGGTAGCTTGGGGTGCGAGACCCTGAAACGACGGCATGACGAGTTCCGTGTTGCATCTGATCGGGAGGGCTGGCACGAATTTCTCGTCAGCGCTGCCGAATCGGCAGCCGGTCCCATCGGGTGGCGACCCGACCAGGCCTGGCTGCTGGGCCAGGACGCCTGTTTCGCCACCCAACTTGCGGAGCGCTTCCGGACCACCGGCGGCGTGGTGTCGGGTCTGCTCGCGAACATCGACGAACACCTCCACATCGCCCGTGAAGAAAAGCCGCTGGCTCCCGACTCGGCTCTGGCCCGGGCCCATGGCACCCGTTTCCCTATCGTTCAGGGTCCGATGACGCGAGTGTCCGACCTTGCTCCATTTGCCGCTGAGGTCGCAAAGGCGGGTGGGCTGCCGTTTATCGCACTCGCCCTTCTGCGAGCTGACGAGACCGAGGAGATTCTCAGCCAAACCCAACAGGCCCTCGGAAATCGTCCCTGGGGTGTAGGCATCCTCGGCTTCGTACCGCGCGAACTCCGCGAAGAACAACTCGGCGTCGTACGGCGGATCCGTCCAAAATTCGCTCTGATCGCAGGGGGGCGGCCGGATCAGGCCCTCCAACTCGAGGCAGAGGGGATTACCTCGTACCTCCATGTTCCGTCCCCCACCCTGCTCGATCAATACCTCGAGCAGGGGGCGAGGCGTTTCGTGTTCGAGGGGAGAGAGTGCGGCGGCCACGTCGGCCCACGATCGAGTTTTGTCTTGTGGAACCAGATGGTGAGCGTGTTGTTGGAGAGGGCCGGAAACAAGGGTCTTGACGACTGCCACGTTTTGTTTGCCGGCGGCATCCACGACGCACGTTCAGCGGCGATGGTCTCCGCTCTCGCAGCACCGCTGGCAGCTCGCGGCACGAAAATCGGCGCGCTGATGGGAACTGCCTACCTCTTTACCGAAGAGGCGGTGGCGACCGGCGCCATCGTCGCCGGGTTCCAGAAGACGGCGGTGGCTTGCGAACGTACGACGTTGTTGGAGACCGGCCCGGGCCACGCGACCCGCTGCGCCATCACCCCCTTTGCGAACCACTTCCTCAGCGAAAAGGGCAGACTCCAGGCGGAAGGCCGCCCCCACGACGAGATGCGAAATGAACTGGAGTCGCTCAATCTGGGCAAGCTTCGAGTCGCTGCAAAGGGCGTGGATAGAAATCTACAGCACACCGTCGACACATCTCAGCCCAAGCTCACGGTCATCGACGAAGAGCAACAGGCGCAGGACGGCATGTACATGATCGGCCAGGTGGCGGGGCTCCGTGATCGGGTCCTCACCATGGCCGAGCTTCACGAGGAGGTCTCGGTCGGGAGCGTCGCGCAGTTGGACTCCACCGGGACCGTGTGCTCAGCGCCGATCGACCCTCCCGGGCCGCGCCTCGACGTTGCCATCGTCGGGATGTCGTGCCTGCTCCCCGGGGCCGCCGATCATGCGACCTTCTGGGACAACATCCTCAACAGCGTCGAGACCATAGGTGAAGTTCCGCCCGAGCGGTGGGATTGGCGACGGTACTTTGACGAAGACCAGTCCGCTCGGGACAAAGTGTACTCGCGCTGGGGGGGGTTTCTCGCCGAGGTTCCCTTCGATCCTCTGGCCTATGGGATGCCGCCCACGACGCTCCAGTCGATCGATCCGCTCCAACTCTTGACCCTCGAGGTGGTTCGCGCGGCCCTCGCAGACGCCGGGGTGTTCGATCGCGAGTTCCCGCTCCAGAAAGCTTCAATCATCCTAGGCGCCGGCGGTGGGGTCGCCGATCTGGGCAACAGCTATGCCGTTCGCGCCGCCCTCCCGGCGCTCTTCGACAATCTGCCGGACCAGGTTTGGGATCGTCTGCCGGAATGGACTGAAGATTCGTTCGCAGGCCTCCTGCTCAACGTCGCCGCAGGGCGCGCCGCCAACCGCTTCGACTTCGGCGGCATCAATCTCACCGTTGACGCTGCGTGCGCCTCATCGCTCGGAGCGATCTACTTCGCCGCCCAGGAACTGGCCGACCACCGCAGCGATCTCGTGCTAGCCGGCGGTGTCGACACGGCCCAGAACCCGTTCGGATACCTGTGCTTCAGCAAGACCCACGCGCTGTCACCGCGCGGCAAGAGCCGTGTCTTCGATGCCACCGCTGACGGCATCGTGATCAGCGAAGGTCTCGCGGTCGTGGTGCTCAAGAGACTTGTCGACGCCGAGCGCGACGGTGACCGCATTTATGCCGTTCTGCGAGGCGTTGGAGGGTCGAGCGACGGACGGGGACGGAGCATGACCGCACCGCGCCCGGGGGGCCAGATGCGCGCCCTCGATCGGGCCTATCGGCAGGCGGGTTACTCACCTGCAACCGTCGAGCTTTTCGAGGCCCACGGTACAGGCACGGCGGCCGGCGACATGGCCGAAGCCGAAACACTGACCCGAGTGCTGGAAGCTGCCGGAGCCCGGTCATCGTCTGCAGCCGTCGGTTCGGTAAAGTCAATGATCGGCCACACCAAGTGCGCCGCCGGAGTCACCGGTGTGATCAAGACCGCGCTCGCACTCCACCGAAAGGTGTTGCCGCCGACGATCAATGTTGATCTTCCGAATCCAAAGGCAAAGTTCGGCGAGGGCCCGCTCTATGTCAACAGTGAGCTGCGGCCGTGGCTCAGGAGTGCAACTGACCACCCCCGTCGCGCCGGGGTCAGCGCGTTTGGTTTTGGCGGCACGAACTTTCACGTCACGCTCGAGGAGTACACCGGCGATCCGCCGAGCCTGCCGAAGTCAGCCACAGCTCGATCATGGCCGGCGGAACTCCTGCTGTTCAAAGGTAATAAGGCCGACGTCATCGCCCGCATCGAACGCCTCGCCGCCGACCTCGAATCGGGCGCCCGCCCGCGGCTTCGTGATCTCTCCGCCTCGTGCTGGGAGTCGGCCAGCCGCGCTTGCTCGGGAATCACTGCGGCTCTCATCGCCTCTGACCCCGCCACGCTTGCTGACCGTCTTACTCGACTTCAAAAATCGATCGTCGACGACACCGAACTCGACGACCCGGCCGGCGCCTGGTACACCCCGCAGCCCCTGGCGGACGAGGGCGACTTGGCCGTGGCCTTCCCCGGCCAGGGTTCCCAGTACCCCGACATGTTCAGAGATCTCGCCATTCATTTCCGGGAGGTCCGCGAAGAAATCGAATGTGCAGAGAGAACTCTGGCCGATGCGTTCGATCTGCCGTTGGGCGCGTATCTCTATCCGCCTCCCGCATTCAGCCCTGAGGAGAAGCAAAGACGAGCCGACGCTCTTCGCGACACCAGGGTCGCCCAGCCGGCTCTCGGCGCGGTCGAGCGCGGCGGTCTCCGCTTGCTCGCCGCCCTCGGAGTCGTTCCCGACATGGTCGCCGGTCACAGTTACGGCGAGTACGCAGCGCTCTCCGCAGCAGGCGTGATCGATTCGGAAGAGTTGGCTCGCGTGTCGGAAGCTCGTGGACGCTGGATCGTCGAGGCAGCCACCCGCGACCTCGGCACGATGGCGGCGGTCAAGGCCGACGGCGACGCCACAGCCGCGGCCATCGCCGGTCTCGATGACGTCTGGATCGCCAACTACAACTCGCCCCTCCAGACTGTGATCTCCGGTACCACTGAGGCCATTGAGGATGCCATCTCTCGACTGAAAGATCGCGACATCGAGGCCCGACAGATCCCTGTCAGCTGCGGTTTTCATTCCCCTCTCGTCGCACCCGCTCGCGACCGCCTGGCGGAAATCCTCACGTCCATGCCGATCGCGGCTCCGAAACTTCCGGTCTACTCCAACGCCACCGCCGACAGATATCCCGAGGACCCCCAGGCGGTCAAAGACCTGTTGTCCGACCACCTGGTGACCCCGGTTCGTTTTGCTGACGAGATCACGGCCATGTACGACGCCGGCGCGAGGGTCTTTCTCGAGGTCGGTCCGAAGGCGGTGCTCACCGGCCTCTCGAAACAGATCCTCGAGGGCCGTCCTCACCTCTCGCTCTCTCTTGATCGGCCCGGCCGATCCGGTTTGCTGCAGCTTCTTCATGTCCTCGGCGCCCTGGCAGCCCACGGCGTGCCACTGGACCTCGCACCCCTCTTTGAAGGACGCGATGCGAAAATCCTCGATCTCGCCCGCCTCCCCGAGGAGACCCGCGAAGCACCGCTTCCGCCATCGACGTGGATGGTGAATGGCGGCGGCGTTCGGCCTCTCAACCAAGAGGTGGTTCGGCCGACACCGATCTCTCTGCCGACTGCCGGCCAGTCCGCAGCGCCGACGCACGAAATGAGCCCGACATCCAACGACCACCGCGCGGTCACTGCAGACCAGAGTCGTGCCCAAGGTCCGGCGTCGAGTGCCATCGGCTCCGGGGCGGTAGCGCAAGACGCCGACCGGGTCATCCACGAATTTCAGAAATCGATGAACCAGCTCATCGAGAGCCAGGAGCGGGTCATGCTCGCCTATCTCGGTGCAGCGCCGGACGAAGCCGCGGACCGGTCGGCGCGGCCAGGCATTCAAGTTGAAACCCCTCAGGACGTGGCGCCGGGGCACGCGCCCATTCCCGCCGCGCCATCACCGGTCGAGGCCGCCCAGACGCCGCCGTCCCTTGAGGACACCGGCGCTTCGCTACCGAGCCCTGAAACCGCGAAAGAGCTGCCCGACGAGACCGAATTACGAACCCGGCTGATCGAAATCGTGGTTGCGCGAACCGGCTATCCAGCGGATCTGGTTGATCCGGATGCTTCGCTTGAAGCGGACCTCGGCATCGACTCCATCAAACGGGTGGAGATCCTCGGTGAACTGCAGCGCTCGCTCCCCGACGGCCTCGAAAGCCACCTCCAGGGCATCATGGAGGAACTCACCGCGGCGCAGACGCTGTCCGAAATCTCTGATCGACTGGCCCGAGCCCTCACCACGGCCGAGGACCTCACTGCTCCGACTGCAACGTCAACGGACACCAAAGCCGAGGCGCCTGGGACCGTCGTTACGCTGACGGCCTCTGAGATCGCCGAAAGTCTCCTCGCCATCGTGGTCGCACGCACCGGCTATCCGGCGGACCTGGTCGATCCGGATGCCTCGCTCGAAGCCGATCTCGGAATCGACTCCATCAAACGGGTGGAGATCCTCGGTGAACTACAGCGCTCGCTCCCCGACGGCCTCGAAAGCCACCTCCAGGGCATCATGGAGGAACTCACCGCGGCACAGAGCCTGGCTGAAATCGCAGACCGAATCGCGATGGCCCTCGCCGCCACGGCGGGTCCCGAACCTGGCATTCCGGATGAAGAACAACCAACCGTAAGCGATGCTCCCATGACCTCTCCGCGGCTCCCGGCAACGGAAGGGCTGCCGCGCTTCGCGATGAGGGCGGTGGCCGCGGACTCGCCCGTCCCGGAAGCGCTTCCCGATGGCATCGTCCTCATTACCGAAGATAGCCGCGGCGTCGCCTCAGCCCTGGCTGCAACGCTGAACGAACATGGTGTGGAAACACGCCTCGTGGACGGTTTCGTCGCGGCTTCCGGAATCGGCTCTCCCACGCTGACCGAAGCTCTGGCGGCGGCGGATCGCGTCGCCGGCGTTGTATATCTCTCCGCCTTGACCGCTGACCCGATCTTCCCGGGGCCTTCGTTCGACGCATGGCGGGAACAGTTGCACCGTGAAACCAAAGGCCTTTTTGACCTCGCCCAACTCGCAGTCAAATCGGTCAGCAGCGGTTCGAATGGACGCGGCCGGCCGAGAATCGTGGCGACAACTGCCCTTGGTGGCGATTTTGCTCTTGGCGACCGGTCCGATGGTGAGGAATTCACCCCCGGACACGGGGGTATCTGCGGACTGGCAAAGACGTTTGCGGTGGAGCGTCCGGAACTCGGCGTCAAGGTTGTCGATCTCGATCTCCGGGAAACAAACGAGAGTCTGGCAGAGAACCTGCTCGCAGAGATTCTTGCCGACGACGGCGAGGTCGAGGTGGGATGGCGTGACGGCCTGCGCTGGGTGCCGCGACCGGTCGCCGCACCGGCGGAACCCGGCCTCAACGACATTCTCGATCAGAACTCTGTCGTTCTCCTGACCGGCGGCGCGCGCGGCATCACAGCCGAAATCGCGGTCGAACTGGCAGAAACATTCAGCTCGACCGTGGTCCTTGTCGGCAGATCGCCGAAACCGGGAGACGAGGAAGAGGCGACCGCGAGCATCTCCGGCGACCGCGAGCTCAAAGCCGCCCTGATCGCAGGACGAAGGCAACGGGGCCTTTCGGTACGGCTCCCTGAAGTGGAGGCCGATTTCCGCCGCGTGATGGCGGACCGCGAAATCAGAAACACCCTCAAAAGGTTGGAGGTCGCGGGCTCGAAGTGGGTCTATTACGAAGCCGATGTCTGCAACCCCGACGATCTGACCCGGGTGCTGAGCGCCGTGCAAGAGAAATTCGGAAGGCTCGACGCAGTCATCCACGGCGCCGGCCGCATCGAGGACAAACTGTTGGCGGATAAGGACTGGAAGTCGTTCGAACGGGTGTTCGAAACCAAGGCTCTGAGCGCCTACCTGCTCGCCCGTGACCTCACACCATTTCTCAAGACGCTGAAATTCGTGGCCTTTTTCTCCTCGGTCGCGGGTGCCTTTCCAAACCGCGGCCAGGCCGATTACACGGCCGGTAACGAGGTCATGAACAAGCTGGCCATAATGATCGCCAACACGTGGTCCGATTCTCCATGCCGTGTCGTCGCCCTGAACTGGGGCCCGTGGGAAAAGGGCATGGCGAACGAGGCTGTCCAAAGCCAATTCCAATCTCGGGGCATCGAACCCATCTCGGTGCCGGACGGCCGCGCAGCATTGCTCCGCGAGCTCACCTCCGTCAGTTCCGACCCGGTCGTCGTCCTGGGACGTGGGCCGTGGGAAGCGCCGCCGGACCACCGAAAAGAGCGGCACCACGAGACTTCCGCCATTCATGGCGGGGAGACGGCACAGCCGGAGGGCGGGACCGACCGCCCCCTGCTATCGGGCAGCGACCACCGCACCGCACCTTCAGGTTTCTCCATTGAACGTGTCCTCGATCCGACCATCGACGTCTATCTCGATGATCATCGTCTCGACGGGTGCCCGGTACTGCCCATGGCGGCTGCGCTCGAGATGATGGTGGAACTCGCCGAGCTCGGCTGGCCGCCACTCTCGGTCAATGAGGTCCGCGAGCTGTCGGTGTTCAAGGGTATCGCCCTCCCGGACGATGCGGAGCAGTTGAAGACAGTGCGCCTGGATGCTCGTGTCGTCAGCGGCAGCGAACTGGACGTTCTGGTCGTACGCATCGAAGTTCGCGATGCAGACCTCCCAGAGATGCTCCACTATCGGGCGACCGTCGAACTCAGCAGAAAGGTCGAGCACCTCGGCGGCTATCAGTCCGCGGCTGTTGAGAAGGACTATCCGCTCTCCATCGCTGACGCCTACCAGAAGTACCTCTTTCACGGCCCCCGCTTTGCACATATCGAGCGAATTGAGGGCACCACGAGTTCGGGTCTGCTCGCCCAGATCCGACCGTCTGACCCGAGCGCCTTCATCAACGGCGGCAACGGAGCCTGGCTGATCGACCCGGTCGTCTTCGACAGCGGGTTGCAGCTCGTTCTCCTGTGGACGCGGAACGAGTTCGATGTGACGCCGCTGCCGGCCCGGTTCGCCCGTTATCGCCGCTTCGGCCCGCTGCGCGCGACGAACGGCGGTCCGATTTTCTGTGAGCTCGTAGCCCGGCCGCAGGCCGGCGTGGCGATGGTCCATGCGGATCTGACGTTCTTCGAGCAGGACGGCAATGTGCTCGGAATTCTCGAGGGGCTCGAATGCCCGGCGAGCCGTGAACTCAACCGCCTCGCAGGCACCGCATCTCCACTCGGCGCCGTGGACACCGGGGCGTGAGGGTCCAGGATGTCTGAACACGATGTCGCGATCGTCGGAATGTCCTGCCTGTTCCCGGGCGCCAGCAGTCTCGAAGCATACTGGGACAACATCATGTCCGGGGCGAGCGCGATCTCGGACCCGCCACCCGGTTCCTGGGACCCGGATGTTTACTTCGATCCGGACTCAACAGCCAACGACCGTGTCTACTGCAAGCGAGGCGGTTTCCTGAGCGGGTTGACGAAATTCGAGCCCGCGAAATACGGGATTATCCCGTCTTCGGTGGACGGTGGCGAGCCGGACCAGTGGCTGGCTCTCAAGCTGGCGGTCGAAGCCCTGACGGACGCCGGTTACAGCGACCTTCCCGAGGCGGTGCGTCGAAAAACCGGCGTCATCCTTGGCAGAGGCACCTATCTCAACCGGGGCAACTTCATCGTCGCTCAACACGGCATCATCGTCGATCAGACCATGTCGCTTCTGGCGACTCTGTGCCCGCAGTTCGGCACGGAGGAGCTGGCGGAGATCCGCAGCGGACTCAAGGCAAATCTGCCGCCGTTCACTACCGACACAGTTCCCGGTCTGGTCCCGAACATCATCACCGGACGCATTGCGAACCGGCTCGATCTCATGGGTCCGAGCTATACCGTCGACGCAGCGTGCGCTTCGTCGCTTCTCGCGCTGGATCACGCGGTCCGTGGACTGGTTGCGGGCGAGCTCGACATGGCCCTGGTGGGCGGCTCCCACGTGGTCACCCCGGTGCCTGTGCTGATGCTCTTTTGCCAGCTCGGCGCGCTTTCCAGACGGCAGGAGATCCGGCCCTTCGATCAGCTTGCGGACGGCACCATCCTCGGCGAGGGTCTGGGGATGACGGTCCTCAAACGGCGATGCGATGCGGAGCGCGACGGCGATCGGATCTATGCTGTCGTCAAGGGCGTGGGCACCTCGAGCGACGGACGGGGCACCGGCGTCATGGCTCCCCGGTTGGAGGGAGAGGCGCTCGCCCTTGAGCGGGCCTATAGGAATGCGGCGGTTGATCCGGCAACGGTGGGCCTCATCGAAGCCCACGGCACCGGTGTCCCTCTAGGCGATCAGACGGAGGTCCAAGCGCTGGAGACCGTTTTCGGGGAGCCGATACGGGGATCCATGGGCTGCGGCATCGGGTCGGTCAAGTCGATGATTGGTCATCTCATGCCCGCTGCCGGGATAGCCGGGCTCATAAAAACCGCGCTCGCTCTCTCTGAGAAGGTGTTGCCCCCGAGCCTCAACTGCGAGGAACCGATCCCGGCGCTGCAGGCGGAGGGGGGACGCTTCTACCTCCTCGATGAGCCACGGCCCTGGATCAACGGTACGACCACAACGCCTCGGCGTGCCGGAGTCAATTCGTTCGGTTTCGGGGGCATCAATGCTCACGCCGTACTCGAGGAAGCGGTATGAAGGCAAAGCCTCGGGCTGCCGGGGGTTTCGCCTCCCGTGACGAGTTGCTGGTGCTCACGGCTCCGGATCAACCTGCGCTGTCGCAGCGGGCCAGAGACGCTGCAGTCCAGTTTCATGAAGCAGAGGGCCTGCAGCTGCGCGGACTGGTAGCCGAGATCGGCGAAGCACAACCCTCAGGGCCGCTCACTCTGGCTGTCGTCGGCGACGCGACAACATCATTCGCCGACAAACTGCGGCACGCAGCCGACCGACTCTCCGATCCCGAGTGTCTCAGGATCAACGACCGTAGCGGGATCTTCTTTGTTGCCGAACCGCTCCGAAAGGCGGGAGGCAAGGTGGCCCTCCTGTTTCCGGGTGAGGGTTCGCAGTACCCGGGGATGCTGACCGACCTCTGCATCCGCTTCCCGGAGGCCAGGCAGCCCTTCGATCGCATCGATCGCGCGTTCGAGGGGCGTGACCGCGATATTCTCCCGAGCCAGATGGTTTTCGGACATGTTGATAAAGACCGCATCTGGGATATGGATGGTGCTGTCGAGGTGGTGTTCAGCGCCAACGCCGCGGTCCAAGCTGTGCTCGAGTCCCTGGGGCTGCAGGCGGATGTCATGCTCGGTCACAGCACAGGAGACTACTCGGCGTTGTTCGCTTCCCGAGCGATCGCCATCGCCGACGATGCCCAACTCGCGGAGCTGATGCTCGGACTCAACGACCTCTACCAGCGGCTCGCGAAAGCCGACGTTCTCGAGGAAACCCGGCTGCTCGCGGTCGGTGCCGGTGATGCGGCCGAGATCGACGTTGCTCTGAAGGAGTTTCCAACTCTCGAGCTGGCGATGGACAACTGTCCCCATCAGAGGGTGTTCGCGGGCCCGGCCAAGGTAGTCGCCGCCGCCCGCGAGCGACTGTCGACTCACGGCGCTATTCTCGAAGAGCTGGCATTCAAACGTGCGTATCACACCGCCGCATTCTCGCCGGCGCTCGAGATGCTCGGACCCTTCTTCGGGGAACTCCCGCTACAAGCTCCGGAGGTCGAGTTGTGGTCGTGCGCGACCGCTTCCGAGGTTCCGACAGACATCGAGAAGCTCAGGGACCTCGTTCGTCAGCAGTGGGCGATGCCGGTTCGGTTCCGCGAGACGATCGAAAACCTCTGGCAGGCTGGTGTTCGGATATTCGTCGACGCCGGACCCAGGGGCAACCTCAGCGCCTTCGTCAAGGACATCCTTCGTGGCCGTCCCCACCTTGCAGTGGCGTGCGACGGCACGAACAAACCGACGGTCACGCACCTGCTCTTCGCTCTCGGCCAGCTGGTTGCTCACGCCGTGCCGCTCGACCTGTCTCGATTGGCTGCGCCGGCCATCCAGGGCCCACCGTCTCGTGATGAAACGACGGCCGGGGGGACGCTGCCCCGCCGCAAAGGTCTGATCCTCACGCTGGCAACCGGGTGGCCTGAGCTGGGGCTTCCGGAGGCGACAACCGCGAAGTTCGCGGCGCAACGCATTGAGCAGCCAAAGCCAAACTCTCCGACCGAGACCGCACTGCCTCAGCAAGCCGCGCAGGCGACAACCGTGACCGGCACATTGAACACACCCTCGGCCTCCGGGGAACCCGCGCAGGGGACCGCTGTGAGTGGAGGGCTCGGTGAGATCATGACATCGCATTTCGAGGTCACCCGGCGCGCCGTCGAGGCTCAGGAGCGCGTCCTCACTCGCTTTCTCACGGGCCGCGGATCAGGGTCGGCTTTAGCGGAACCGGTTCCGATGCCTCTGTTGGGCCGCGATTACGAGCGCCAGGGAGACACCCTGAGAGCCGATGTACGACTGTCCCTCGACAGGCACTGCTTTCTCGCCCACCACACTCTTGGCGGGTGCGTTTCGAAGGCCGACCCCGAACTCACGGCCTTGCCGGTGATGCCTCTTACAATGACCTTGGAGCTCGCTGCCGAAGCTTCGATAGCACTTGCTCCGAGATGGGTCTGCACGGGTTTCGAGAATGTCGTCGCGCGGCGCTGGATCACCCTCGACAGTACGGGGGGCGCGGACCTTCGGGTAACGGCGCGCCGAAACGAGGCAGCGACAGAACCAGCAATTGTGAAAGTCCAGATCGACGCTGCGGACGGTGAGAGCTGCCTCAGCGCGGACGTTCGGGTGGCTCCATCGTATCCCCCTGCCCCGCCTGCCCAGCCGTTGACGCTCGGCGGGCGACCATTGTGGGACCGCAGCCGGGTGTACCGGGAGGCGATGTTCCACGGGCCGAACTTTCGAGGAATCGAACGCGTGGATCAGATCGATGAAGGTGGAGCCGAAGCCGTTCTCGAGGTGCTCACCCGCCAGGGGCTGCTCGACACCGGCGAGCCGATGTTCGCGACCGACCCAGTGCTTCTGGATCAGCCCGGACAGGTTGTCGGCGTATGGACGGCCGACCGCTTGACTGAGGGCTACGTGATCTTCCCGACCCGGGTCGAGCGGATCGAGCTGTACTCCCCACCTTTGCCGGCGGGTCGAAGACTGAGCTGCCGAGCGGCTGTCCGGCTGGTTGGCGAGATGGGGGTGAGTTCAGACCTCGAGGTCGATGACGGCGGCGGTCATCTCCACGCCCGCATCACGGGTTGGGAAGACCGACGTTTTGACGTCCCTTCGTCGTTTCTCGCCTTCATGCTCGACCCACTGACGTCGTCGAGCTGCCACGCTTACGGACCGCCGTCGGACCCGTCCGATGGATCCGAGATTGCGGGTTCGCGGATCGCCGCTTCTGATCTGCCGTCGGGTTTTGCGGCTCGGGGAGGGATCTGGCAACAGGTTGTGGCCGGCCTCATCCTTTCGCGCGACGAGCGCCGGACATGGTCCGCGCATGAGATGTCGACGGAAGATAGCGGGCAATGGTTGCTCGCAAGGCTGGCGGCCAAGGACGCAGCTCGGCGATGGCTCGCACGGCACGGACTGACAGTCCCGCCCGCGGACATCCAGATCGACGGCACGGTCGACCGCTACCTGCGGGCCAGCGGTGGCTGGCGACGGACCACCGGTGTCGATCTGAAGGTGAAAATCACATTCGATGGGCACGAGGTCATGGCCGTGGCGGGCCTCGCGGATTCAACCGCCAACGGCGCAAGTGGCCGCTTCGCAGACCCTACCGATACATCGAAAGAACCAACTCCGGCGACTGTGGCCGGCGGAGTGAAACCGTAATCTCCGGGAAGATCCGGGCGAAACGAGTGTTGAGATAAGTACGAACTGAACACGTCAATGATCAACCAAACCGGGCACGGGACCCGGTCACACCATCACATTCGGAGGTACAGAGTGGGTAACACAGAGAGTGCAGGAAACATCGACCGGGCAGGTATCGAGACGGCGACGCTCGATATTCTCAAGGATCTGACCGCGGACTGGGACACCGACTATGCGGGCGACATCGGCCCCGACACCCTCCTCATCGAGGAGCTCGCGTTCGAATCGATTGACGTGGTTCAGCTGGTGGTGAGTCTCGAGAGTCGCTTCCAGCGTCGAGACATGCCATTCGAAAAACTCCTGATGAACGACGGTCGCTATGTCGATGATATCAAGGTTCGCCAGATCTTCGAATTTCTCGAAGAGACTCTGACGGGCGCCAGCCATGGCTGATTCCCCGCAAACCCTCCTCTTCGGTCTCGACGGCGCAACCTTTTCGGTCCTCGATCAACTGATCGACGAGGGCGTCACGCCGTTCCTCGGCGAGTTGCGGGATCGCGGCCAATGGGGTGAACTCATGTCGACCGTCAATCCCCTGACGCCACCGGCCTGGACGACCGTCATGACGGGCCGCAGCCCCGGCAACCACGGCATCTACGACTTCATTCGTGCTGAAGAGCGTGGTGGGTCGGTTTTCTTCGTCATGAACAGCTCACGCGACCGCCGGGTCGAGACCCTGTGGGAGATCGTCAGCCGCCAACAGCGCCGCGCCACCGCTCTCAACTTCTTCGGTTTGGCGCCGCCCCGTCCGGTGGCCGGTCACACCATTTCCGGCTTCGTCCCCTACCGCCACCTGCGACGGGCGATGTGGCCGCTCGAACTGTGGGACGATATTCAAAAGCTCCCCGGGTTCGACCGCAAAGAACTGGCGATGGATCTCGACCTTGAAAAGAAATCGATCCAGGGCCTGCCGGAAGAGGACTACGACGACTGGACGGCGATGCACCGGCGGCGAGAGCGTCAATGGTTCGAGATCGCCCAGATGCTGCTGACCAACGACCCCAGCGACGTCACCGCCATCGTCTTTGACGGGGTCGACAAGTTGCAGCACGTGTTCTGGCGCTATCTCGATCCGAAGATGTTAAATCCCAGCACCGCGTCGCCCGCCGACCTGCGCGTACGTGACCTCTGCCTCGACTACTACCGTGAGGTGGATGGGTACCTGCGGCACCTGACCAGTCTCGCCGGCGACGATCCACGGATCTTCATTGTCTCGGACCACGGCTTCGGCCCCACCTGGGAGGTGTTCTATCTCAACGCGTGGCTCGCCGAACGGGGTTACCTCGGTTGGCGTGACGAGTCCGACCGCGACACGACCGGTGCGCTCACCGTCGATCGATTGAAGAGCCACGTTGGGATGCTGGACTGGGACCGGACCACCGCGTTCTGTCTCACCCCGTCCAGTAACGGTGTCTTTATCCGTCGCGCCGAGGCCGGTGGCAACGGAATTCGTGCCGAGGACTACGAGTCCTTCCGCACCAAGATCGCCGATGAGCTCCTGGCCTGGCGTGACCCGGCGAGCGGCGGCCAGGTCGTGACCTCGGTCCTGACTCGCGAACAGGCCTACCCCGGTACGACCATGGAGATGGCGCCGGACCTCCTCCTGACCATTCGCGACGGCGGATTCGTTTCCATTCTCAACGCCGACGCGCCGCTGATGCCGAGAGACGAGGTGCTCGGCACACATCGGCCCGAAGGTGTGTTCATGGCCGCCGGGCCCGGTATCGAACCCGGGAAGCGGGACACACCCGTCGATCTGATCGACGTGACGCCAACCGTCCTCTACAGCCTCGGTCTTCCAGTCCCTCAGGATCTCGAGGGGCGTGTTCCGGAAGGGCTGTTCACCAGCGGGCATCTGGCGGGCCAACCGATCGAGTCGGGGCCACCCACACTGACCCCGGATCCGTTCCCCGAACATCGTCCCTCGCGCGATGAAAAGGCCCTCGAAGATGAGGCCGAGGCCGAGGTCATGGCCCGGCTCAAGGCCCTGGGATACGTGGAGTAGGAATGCCGTTTGCCGACCTCCCAGGGGTCCGCCTCGCGTACGAGCGTCTGGGCCCGCCGCCGGACGCAATCGACGGAGAGAATTCCGACCAGGAAGTCGTGCTCGTCCACGGTCTCGGCGCCAACCTCGCCTTCTGGTACTGGGGGGTGGGGCGGCCTCTCGGAGAACACTTCCCGGTCACGGCATACGATCTGCGCGGCCACGGCCGGAGCGAGGTCACCCAGAACGGCTACACCACCGCCGCGATGGCTGCCGATCTGCTGGCGCTGCTCGACCATCTGGGAATCGCCAAGGCCCACCTCGTCGGCCACAGTTTTGGCGGTGCGGTCGCTCTGCACGCGGCGGTTGTGGCTCCCGAACGAATCGCCAGCCTGACGTTGGTCGATGCCATCCTCCGGCTCTTCCAGCCGCAGCCGCGACTCGCCGACTGCCCTGACTGGCAGAGCCTCCAGCAGACGTACGCCGACCTCGGCGTCGATCTCAAAGGGGAAGATGAGATCGACTATCGCCTGCTCGAGGCCCTCGCCGACCGGTCAAGTCGACGAGAACCGCGCAAGAGCCGGGAGAAGACGGTCTATCTTCCGTTCGAAAGCTGGAACGGTTCGCGTCGATCCGCCGAGCGCTGGCGGAAGCTCCTGAAGTCCACCGAGCTCGCGAACGAGGTCAAGCAGATATCGGGACTCACGCGGGAGGCCGTCGCCGCATTGCGCCTGCCGATGTTGGCGGTGTACGGAGAACTCACCTACACAATGCCCAGCCTCGACGGCCTGGCTGCCGTGCAGCCGGGGCTGGATAGGGTCGTAGTGCCGGGGGTCGGGCACTTCTTTCCCGCGCTTGCACCGCAACCCCTGGTGGACTCTGTCACGACCTTTCTCCTGGATTCCACCGCGCCCGCAAAGGTCCACACGGCACCGGCCGGAGAGCGCCCATGAGGTTGTGGCGGCGGCACCGGCCCGAGCCTCCTCAACGCGCCGCGATGCCGGCCGAATCGACGATTGAGAGCCCTTTCGTGCGCATCGCCGAAGGCGGTTTTGGGGACGGTTGGAACGCCTATGCTCACTCGATGGCCTGGTTTCAGGACGCTCTGTACGTCGGCACGACCCGCGCAAACCTGTGCAGCATCAAGGCCGCCCGCCCCCCGGGTCTGATCTTCTGGCCGGTGCGCTGCCCTGACGACGTCTACGATATCGATCGCAGGGCCGAGATCTGGAAATTCGACCCACAGGTCGACGTGTGGGAACGCGTCTACCAATCGCCGTGGGTCGAACCCGAGCCCGGCTTAAGGGTTCCCCGCGACATCGGCTACCGCGGAATGAGCGTCTTTCGTGGCGCCAGCGACGACAAACCGGCGTTGTACGTGTGCACCTGGTCGCCATCAAAAAGTGGCCAACCATCCATTGTGTTGCGGTCGGAGGACGGCCGCAATTTCGAACCTGTCCGACGCCAAGAAGCCGACCCCGGAATCAACACCTACCGGGCGCTGCGGACCTTTAACGATCGCATCTACACCTCGCCGGCGGGCCGATCGGCCGGATGGAAAGGTCTCAGTCATCTCGGGGCGGAGGACTGCACCGCGGGTCTGGCCCTGGTGCTCGAGAACCCGGACCCCGCGAACAAGCCGTGGCGATTGGTCAACAAACCGTCGTTCGGCGACCCGAACAACGTGGCGGTGTTCGACCTCGCGGTATTCAACAACCACCTGTATGCAGGCACGGTCAACCCGAAGGGGTACCAGGTGTGGAAAACCGCAGCCCGAGGCGAACCACCTTATGAGTGGACCCGCGTTCTGACCAAGGGCGCCTACCGTGGGCCGCTGAATGAAGGCGTCGCCACCATGTGCGCTCACAACGATCATCTCTACATCGGAAGCGGCATTCAGCACGGCGGGTACGACCGCACCAACAAGATAGGGCCGGCGGCGGCAGAGCTCGTGAGAATTGCCGCCGACGACTCGTGGGAGCTGGTCGTCGGTTCACCACGAAAGACCCCAGACGGGTTCAAGCAGCCGTTGTCCCGGTTTGGACCGGGCTTTGACAATTTTTTTTCCGGTTATTTTTGGAACTCGGTTTCAGACGATGGGTGGCTGTACATCGGCACATACGACTGGAGCGTGTTTCTTACCTACCTTCCTGTTGACCGCTGGCCGCGGCGGATGGCGCAGCTCACCCGATACCTGCCGCTGCCGGAGTTGCCGACGAAACTCGGCGGCTTTGACCTGTGGCGCAGCCGTGATGGGCTGACCTGGGAAGCGGTGACCCGCGACGGCTTTGGTAACCCATTCAACTATGGAGCGAGACGCATGGTTTCGACGCCACGCGGGCTTTTTGTCGGTACCGCCAATCCCTTTGGTCCGGAGGTCGCGCAGCTCGACGAAAACGGCGATTGGGGCTACCAGCACAACCCCCGCGGCGGACTCGAGGTCTGGTTTTTGCAGCGAAAGCCCACTGGGGAGGTAGCATCGTGAACGAATCAACCACAAATCGGAAGGTGGCCGTCATCACCGGCGCCGGCGGCGGCATCGGTCAGGCTACCGCGATCGCCCTCGCGCAGAGGGGGTTACGGTTGTGTCTGGTGGAGCACGACGCCGACCGATTGCGCGACGCCGAGAAGGCAGCGCGCGAGGCGGCGAACGAAGACCTCGAGGTCCTCCCGATCGCTCTCGACGTGACGTCCGAGGACGACATGGCGGCGATGGCAGAACGCGCCCTCGAAGCGTTCGGTCGCATCGATGTGCTGGTCACTGCCGCGGGAATTCTCCGCCCACCGGGGAGCGGCCCCAAGACCATCGCCGAAACCTCGATCGAAGAGTTCGACAAGGTCCTCGCAGTCAACCTCCTGGGAACCTTTCTGGCGACCCGTGCGGTGCTGGCCTCGATGCTCAAGGCACGATCCGGCCACATCGTTCACATCTCTTCGACCTCCGGCCTCCGCGGCCGCGCATTTGACGGCGCCTACTGTGCCTCGAAATTCGCGGTCCGTGGGTTTTCAGAATCCCTGATGGAAGAGGTTGGCCGAAGCGGTGTCCGGGTCCACACGCTGCTCCCCGATGCCGTCGCAACCCCACTGTGGGAACAGAATGGACCGGTCCCTATGCCGCCCGATGCTTTGCCACCGGAGAGAGTGGCGGAGTTCATCGCCTATCTGATCGAACTCCCGGAGGATTGCGTCCTCCTCAATCCAGTGCTCGCCCCGTTCGGTGGGCGGCGTCGCAAGCGAAAGCGGGGCGGTGCTGACTCCGGGTCCTCCGGAAAGGGCAATCCATCGTGAGCGGTGCACTCAGCCACCTCCGCGTCCTCGAACTCGCCGACGGTGTGGCCGCTTCCTACTGCGCCAAGCTGTTCGCCACCTATGGGGCCGAGGTGATCAAGGTCGAATCGCCCTCAGGCGGCGATCCCATCCGCGCACGCGGTCCCTTCGCCGGCCAACCCGGTCCCGAGACCAGCATTCCGTTTCTGTGGCTCAACACCGCGAAAAAGAGCGTCGTGGCGGATCTCGAAACCACAACCGGCCGAGCCAAGGTGCGGCAGTTGGCTTTGACCGCCGACATTGTCATCGAGAACTTTTCACCGGGAACCCTCGAGGGCACCGGTTTGTCGTACGGCGAACTCGCGGCCGCACGACCCGGAATCGTTGTCGTCTCCATCACCCCATTCGGCCAGGATGGGCCGTATCGCGATTTCCTTGGCAACGAGATCGTCTCGTATGCCACGGGCGGCGGCATGCACCTCACGGGGGATCCCGACCGGGAGCCCCTGGTCGGTGGTTTCCAGGTAGCCAACTGCAGCGCCGGAATGGCCGCCTACATCGGGGCGTTGGCCGCGGTGTTTGGCCGACAAAAAAGCGGACGCGGACGCCACGTGGATGTCTCGATACAGGAAGCCATGCTCGATAACATCGAGATCGCCCTCGTGGAGCACCTGCATCTGGGCCACGACCCGAAGCGCAAAGGAGATCGCCATGCCCTGGTGCCGTGGGAGCTCTTCCCCTGTCGCGACGGCTGGGCAGCCATCGTCGGTGGCCCGATCCGCAAGTGGCTGGGGGCGGTTGATATCTTCGAGGAACCACGCCTCAACGATCCCAAATTTCGCCACGTCGGCGGCCGCATCAAGCACAGGTCGGAATTCGAGGAACTTATCCGGCCGTGGCTCGAGCGCAGCGACCGCGCCGAGATCCTCACCTCCGGCCGGCAGCACGGTCTCGCATTCGGCATATTGAACCGGCCAGAGGATGCCCTCGAACACCCCCAACACCGGGCGCGAGGGTTCTTTCAGCGCCTCGACCACCCGGTGGTCGGAGAGCACCGGGTCGCCGGCGAGCCGTTTCGGATCGAAGACGCACCCGCGATCCATGAACGAGCGCCGCTGCTCGGCGAACACACCGAAGAGTTCCTCACCCAAGCCCTCGGCACGACCGATCTCCGGGCACCGGAACCCTCCGCCGCCACGCCGGCGATATCGGCAGTGGAAGGGGTCGTGGTCCCGGGGGTTCTGGATGGCATTCGGGTCCTCGACTTCAGCGTTGACTGGGCCGGGCCCCATGCCGCCCGGATCCTCGCCGATCTCGGTGCAGAGGTGATCAAGGTCGAGTACCCGCCTCGACTCGACGGCATGCGGGGCGCCTACCTCGAGGACCGACGTTACGACAAACACCCCCGCTTCTGGCAACTGCACCGCAACAAGAAATCGCTGACCCTCGACCTCAAACGAACCGAGCACCACCAGCGTGCACTGGAGCTGGTGGCCTGGGCCGATGTCGTGGTCGACTCGTCCCGTCCCGGCGTACTCGAACGACTCGGTCTCGGTTGGGAGGTGATGGTCGCACAACGTCCTGACGTGATTCTCGTACAGATGCCCGCGTTCGGATCGACCGGTCCCGACGCCGCCTTCGGTGGCTTCGGAGGGGGCATCGAACCGCAATCAGGGCTGCAGGCCCTTACCGGCTATTCGCCCCAATCGCCGCCACGCCGCATCCGCGAGATGGATGTCACCAACGGCGTTGCCGGTGCCTGCGCGATATTCACGGCACTTGTTCACCGTCAGGCCACTGGCCTCGGACAGCGGGTCGACGTCTCCCAGATGGAGGCTGCAATCAGCACTCTGGCCGGGATGGAGTTTCTGGAGACGGCGATGACCGGCCTCGCACCGCAGCCGACAGGCAACCGGCACCGGATCTTCGCCCCCCAAGGTTGTTATCCGTGCCGAGAAGACGACCAGTGGGTGGTTCTCACTGTGCGAGACAACCAGGAGTGGCAGGGATTGTGCCACGCACTCGGTCGTCCAGACCTGGCCGACGATTCGGCGTATTCGACGGCCGTCGATCGCATGCGATCCCACGATCTGCTCGACGAGATCATCTCCACGTGGACCCGACAGCGTGACCACCGCACGGCCATGGAGGATCTCCAGGCGGCCGGAGTGCCCGCCGGTGCGGTCCTCCGCCCGCTGGATCTTGCCACCGACCCGCACCTGTCAGCGCGCAATTGGTTTCTCGAGGCCGAGGACGGCGGCAATCGCTATCCGGGCCACCCATTCCGCTTTGTCGGAGAGACGCCCGCGGTGCTCCGGCGCGGCCCGTCTCTGGGCGAGCACGATCGTGAGATCATCGTCGACCTGCTGGGCCAGCCGGAGTCCGAGGTCGAACCCGTACGCGAAGACGAGCTCGGAACATCCTTCGACCCGGAATAGACGTCTCGACCGGCGGTATTATCAGGATGGAGACATCATCATGAATTTCTCAGTAGCCACAGCATGCACCCTCGCCCTGGCGCTCCTCACCGCCGCCGCCTGTGCAGCGGCGACTCAGGGCCACGGCTCGAAAGAGTCGCAGGCCGGGACTGATGCGATTGAGGAAATACAGTTCGACGGCCGCTCACGGACCTTTATCGTTCACTTCCCCAAGGGGTACTGCGATGAGAAACCGGTGCCGCTGGTGCTCTCCTTTCACGGGCGCCACGGCCAGGGGAAGAACCAGGCCAAGCTCTCGGGTTTTGACGAAGTCGCCGATCGCCACGGTTTCATCGTCGTCTACCCGGACGGAGTCGGCAAATCGTGGAATGCGCTCCACGGTACCGGTGAAGCCGAGGAACTCGGGGTCGATGATGTGGGGTTTGTCGGTGCCTTGATCGACACCATGATGGAGCGCTACAAGATCGACCCACGTCGGATCTACGCCTCCGGCATGTCCAACGGCGGCGTCTTCGCCCACCGTCTGGGATGCGAAATGTCGGAACGGTTTGCCGCAATTGCAAGCGTGGCCGGCCAGATGGCTCCAAAGATGGCCGAACAGTGTGACCCTACCGATGGGGTTGCGGTGATCGATTTTCACGGCACCAAGGATCGTATCGTTCCCTATGACGGCGGTAAGACCAAAGGGGGTGGAGACCTCCTGTCAGCGCCGGCAACAGCGGGTGTCTGGCGATCGGTCAACGGTTGCGACAAGAATTCGAAGCAGACCTTCGCCAAAGGCGATGTCACGTGTCTGACCTATACCGGCGGTCGCGCACCCGTCACTCTCTGTACGGTCAAAGGCACGGGCCACACCTGGCCCGGCGGCTACCAATACATGCCCCGCATACTGGTCGGTAAGACCAGCCGCGACGTCGACGCCAGCGAAATGATCTGGGACTTTTTCGCCGCCAACCCCAAACTGATCAGTCCCCGCCGGGCGCCAGGTCGAACGGCGCCAAAAAAACCGAAGGACTGAGCTCGAAAGGGCCAACGTCTCCGGTCAGGGAATCCACGACCAGACTTCGATCCGCAACCACCGCCAAAGGGGCCGGAAGAGCACATCGTAGACCGGGCGCGTGTCGGCCTCGATCTTCGCAAAACCCGTCATTTCCGGCTTCAGCTCGCCCCCGGGATTCGGAATCTCGATGAGCACACGCACCACCTTGCGCCGCTGGAGCTCGTCAGTCACCGCGACCGGAGCGACCTCTCTGACCTGTCCGAGAAACTCCCTGTCGGGGTAGCTCCACGTAATCAAACTCACCTCATTGCCAATCTCCACACCGTCGATGTCCTCCTCGGGAACGAGCACCTCCGCGACAAGGATTCGCGTGTCCTCGACGGTCGCGACGAGATCGCGCTGGCCTGGCTTGAGATAGCGCCCGAGGACCTGCTCCACTCGCGGTGTCGTAATCTGGCCTGAAATCGGGGTATGGAGAAGAGTCCGTTTGAGATCTCCTTCATAGTGATCGACGATCGCCTCCAAACTGTCAACCTCGGCCTCGACGGCCTCGAGCGTCTCGGCCCGCGCGCCGGCTTCCATCATTGCGAGGTACGCTTTCGCCTCCTCGAGTTCGCCCGCGTTGACGTTCATGAGCTGCACGGCATTCTCGTAATCCTGTCGGCCCACGATCTCCTCTTCGTAGAGGCCCGTGTAGCGCTCGGCGCGCGCACTGCTAAAGAGGAGGCGCGTTTCGGCGGTGAGCACCTGGGTCCTCGCCATGTAGATCTCCTCCGGGCGTGTTCCGGCAACCACGGACGAACGGCGGGCCATGGTCTCGGCAAGCCGAGCCTCGGATGCGTGGAGGTTTCGCTCCTGAATATGCGTCACGAGCCTCGCTATCGGCTCCCCAGCTTCGACCCACTCTCCTTCTCGAACGTAGACTTCGTCGACCAGTCCTTCCGTTTCGGTTCGTAACTCGAAGATCTGGTCAGGCTCAAGCTCGGCATCGCCTCCGGCTCGATAGTTGTAGGGCAGAAGGAGAACCCAGATCACCGCGACAGTTGCGGCGATGCCCACCACCCAACGCAAGATCCTCGGGGCGCGCTGCGTCAGGCCCTTGATGCCTGTGCGCTCGAAAACCGTCCGTATGTGTTCCTGGAAAACCAGTCCTGCAGCGAACATCACTGAAATCGCGCCGTTTTCCCCGTGATTTTCCATCAACCTCAAAGCAAACAAACTCCCGACGACCGTGATAAAGATCCCGAAGGCGTTGACCGCGGTCGCATACAGTCCGAACCAGCTCTTCTCTCGCAGCATCAGCGGTTCGGGAACAGGGTCCCATCGCACCCAGGTCCTCAGAAAATTAAGCGCACGGGCTCGGAGGTTCGGAATCTCCAGCCACGCGGACAACAGCTGATAACCATCGCGCTGGGCCAGTGGGTTGACATTGAGAATGAAACCGAAAAGTGCGGTCGAGGAGAGTGCGAGGAACGCGATGGAGCCAAAGGTTCCGCGGTCTGTGACGAGCCAGCCTGTCAGACCGGTTGCCAGAGCCGCCAGCTGCCACAGAAGACCGACTCCGATGACCGACAGCCGTTTCCGCTTTTCTTCCAACCAAATAAGGTCGCTGACGTCGATCCAGAAAGTCGGGATCACGTTGAGGAGGATGCGCAGACCCCACGCCGGTACTCGACCGCCGTGATGAACGCACACAATCCCGTGAACAATTTGATGCGGTATGTGTACTGCGAGAACCCCCGTGACGACGACAACGACCATACCCAAGGGATGCCACAGTATTTCGACGCCGTTCCACCAGTCATCGAAGTTGGCAACCAGGAGGCCGATTCCAAGAGCCGAGAAGGCAAGCAGGGTCGAGAAGCCGAACCGCCCGACAAACGGACGCAGCAGTCGAGCCGCCGCAGCCAATAGTCGATCCGGGTTGCCAATTCGGACCCGCCGGGGCCGCACTGCCTCGGGGCGAGTCCCCAGGCTCAGAATGTCCCACGGCAGCACGACCAGCCACCTCATGATCGAACGCAGTGGAAAGGTCACGATCCGACGCAGCGAGATGCCACTTCGATCACGAGAGATGAGGCCGGCGTCGTCTTGTCCGGTGACCAATAGACCCTCGCGACCGAGTTGGGTGACGAACTGGGCGATTTCTTCCTCGGTCGGCACCGGGTCCTCATCGAGATTTTTCTGTTGTGCCACGACATTCCAGACTCCGAAACAAGACAATGTGCCGTCAAGAAAATTCAGGACCAGCCGCTCCGCGGCGCCGATCTGCCACACGTGACTGGTGGCCGGATCACGCAGGAGGTACCTTTCTCCCTCATCACAGCCAGGATCGACGATGACGTCGAGATCAGGCCGAAGTGACGGGAGTGGAGTTTTCGTTCGATGCTTCATCTCACCCTCCGGTTCGCGTGGCTTGCACGGATCTTACGAGACCGTAGAAGTCGCCGATGGTGTGGCCGGTTGCAGCAATGTTCGGATTGATCTTGGCGGCTCTCTGAAACGCCGCGACCGCTTCTTGATCCCGCCCGAGCGCGAAATCAAGAGCGCCCAGCCTCAACCATCCTGCGACGTCGTTCGGGTCGATCTCCAGGACCCTGCGGTAGCAGTCGGCGGCGGCCTCGAATGCGTTGATGGAAAAGTGGAGATCCCCCAGCCTGCGCAGCGTGTGGCGATGGCGAGGGTGCGCGCGAAGCACCTTTAAAAACTCGAACATGGCCCGCCAGGTATCACCTCGAGCGCTGTAGATCTCACCGAGATAGTAGCGGGTCATGTAGTGGTCCGGATCGCTTTCGAGAATGTTGTCGATCTCTGCCAACGCCTCAGTCTTGCGTCGATCCTCGAACAGGCC
>RCNC010000705.1_pt1 | contig 24840 bp, 25 predicted proteins | sample 2041301 | NCBI WGS metagenome assembly RCNC01 (sample SAMN09708231, study PRJNA481090) | Marine sediment metagenome, whole genome shotgun sequencing project. | biome: marine sediment; feature: ocean; material: sediment; isolation source: Sewage treatment plant 13A marine sediment (STP13A) ...
CACGTGAAATAGTGATAACATTTTATAAATCTGCAATAAATACTGACATTAGATCAGGAATTAAAACCAAATCCTTTCTCCAAAAGTTTTTCATATTTTTCTGTATCAAAAGAATATAAATAAGGGGCTTTATGCGCGCCTCCAAGCAAATGTTTTTCATGTCGAATGAAAATATCCAATTTGAGCATTTTTCTTTGGAAGTTTCCTCTGTCCAGTTTTTTTTCAAGAATTGATTCATACAGGGATTGCAATTCCTTCATGGTAAATTTTTTGGGCAGTAAAGTGATACCTACAGGCAGGTAATTGATCTGATTTCTGATATAGGAGATGGCTTCCTGAACAATCGTCTGATGATCATATATTAGCGAGGGTAACTCCTCCAAAGAGCACCAGGAGATGGATTCACTGGCAAAATCAGGCTTGGGATCACATTTCTCCATATCGACCAATGACACATACCCGGTGCTGATGAACCGCTGTTCTAGCCACGTATTGATATGCTTCGGTATTTCGATGGAAGATAGATTATTCTTTACTGTTAGATTGTCTCTTCTGTTTATGTTTCCAAAGGTCTTGAATTGTTCCAGAAAGGGAACCTGTATTCCTGTTCTTAATTTGAGAACGTGTACGGCGGCTTTATCCAGATCTTCTGTTTTAAGCACGAATCCACCTGGGAGTGCCCAGAGGCCTGGGTCCTTCCATTTTAATATAAGGATCTTCAACCCTTCCTTATCAAACCCGATAATAACGCAATCTACTGACTGACCCGGCATGAGTTTGTCAATATCTCCAAGCATTTCGATGATTGTCTCTTTTTTACTCATGCGCAAATATAGTAAAAATTAATTGTGTCATTTGCACACAATAAATATTTTTCATATCTTTGTGTCATTAAAACACAATAATAGATGAAAAAATTTTTAAAGATTGGTGGGATCGTATTTGGAGTACTTCTCGTTCTATTGGTTCTAACCGGATTTATTGGTTATGGCCGAATGTCTAGCAAGGCAAAAGAAAATTATGCAAAACTTGGAGAAAAGGCACCTGAATTGGATCTTGAAGGCTACAAATTCAGAGATCTAAACAAGAATGGAAAGCTCGATGCTTATGAAGATTCAAGATTGTCAATTGAAGACCGTGTGAATGATCTGGTTTCTCAAATGACCCTGGAGGAAAAAGCAGGAACAATGTATATCACCATGATTGGAATGACACCTGAAGGTGATCCAATTGACAAGCCATTTTTATCGTCGAACCCGATAGATATTATGATGGCCACTTTGATGCCTTCAAGTTCGGAGATGCTTGTTAACAGAAAAATGAACAGTTTCAACATTATGCATGCATATGAAGCTAATATCCTGGCCCGATATAGCAATAATGTGCAGCTCATTGGAGAAAGAACAAGATTAGGGATCCCGATTACCATTGCCACCGACCCAAGGCATAGTGCTGATCATAACCCGGGAGCTTCTTTGATTACGCCGGCCTTTTCCGAATGGCCATCATCTCTTGGACTGGCCGCCACTAGAGACACCTTATTGGTCCGTGAATTTGGGAATATTGCCAGGCAAGAATATTTGGCATCAGGAATCAGATTGGCCCTGCATCCAATGGCCGATTTGGCTACTGAACCAAGATGGGGAAGATCTAACGGAACCTTTGGTGAAGATGCAGAGTTATCGGCTATGATGACCAAGGCCTATGTATTAGGTTTTCAAGGAGATTCTCTCGGATCTGAAAGTGTGGCCTGTATGACCAAACATTTTTCAGGAGGTGGCCCTCAGGAAAATGGAGAAGACGCGCACTTTCCCTATGGAAAAAATCAGGTCTATCCGGGAAACAATTTTGATTACCATCTGATTCCCTTTGAAAAGGGAGCTTTTCCTGCAAAAACTGCACAGATCATGCCTTATTACGGCATTCCTGTGGATCAAACAGATGAAAATGTAGGATTCGCTTTTAATAAAACAATCATTACAACGATGCTGCGTGAAAAATATGGTTTTGATGGTGTGATTTGCACTGATTGGAATATTATTAATGGTTCTAAGGTTGGAGATGCCCGTGCATGGGGAGTAGAAGATCTTAGCCCCCTTGAACGAACAAAAAAAGTCATCGAAGCCGGATGTGATCAATTCGGAGGTGAGTTTAGCCCTGACTTAATCATTGAACTGGTTACATCCGGTCAATTGACTGAGACAAGAATAGATGAATCGGTTAAACGAATCATGAGAGATAAATTCAGGTTGGGTCTTTTTGATGATCCCTACGTAAACGAGAATGAGGCAAATAAAATTGCCGGGAAAGCAGCCTTTAGAGAAATGGGTAAAATTGCTCAGGCAAAAGCAGCTGTTTTGTTAAAGAATGATGATTTACTTCCTCTGAAAAAAGGAACTAAAATCTATGCAGAGGGAATGATCAATGATGAAGTGTTAAATACTTATGGAGAGTTGGTTTCTAACCCTAAGGATGCCGATGTGATTGTCACAAGAATCAGAGCACCTTTTGATCCAAGAGATGATCATTTTCTTGAAAGCTTCTTCCATCAGGGTAGGTTATACTATAATGAGGAGGAGAAAAAGGAGGTTTTAGACCTGATATCAAAAAAGCCATCCATTGTAGTGGTCAATCTTGATCGTGCCGCTATCTTAACTGAAATTTCAGACGCAAGCGGAGCTTTATTGGTCGATTTTGGGCTTTCTGATGCGGTTTTAAATGAATTGCTATTTGGAGTTAAAAGCCCTGAAGGAAAACTACCAATTGAACTACCTTCTTCATGGGAAGCGGTTGAGAATCAAATGGAGGATGTTCCTTATGATTCGAAGGATCCTTTATATGAATTCGGATATGGACTTACTTATGAATCGGAACTTGTCAGTATGAAATAAATTAGATTAGAAATTTAGATTAGAGTGAAAAGATACAGGAAGCTAAATGCAACCTGTATTTTTTTTGATCAATACTTAGTTTATTCTAATGAATTCAAGTAATTTCACGGCATAAAAAAATGCTCTAAACCCAAATTTTACGACATGAAAAGATTTTTTACCTTCCTTATTGTTGCCTTGATATTTTCAAGTCAATTGGCTTGGTCACAGCATCAAATTATTCCAGCACCTGTTTCATATGAGGCATCTGAAGGCAGTTTAATTATTGACCAAAGTCTTGAAATTACATTGTTAACTGAGAGCGAAGATCTTAAAAAACAGGTGGAATTTTTAAGAACCGATTTGGGAAAAATTGGCATCACATTGTCATCAACGAAAGGAGATAGCTCAACTGTTAAGACCTTGAGAATAGGATTTCATGAGACTGCCTTAGATACTTTGGGAAGTGAAGGCTATCAATTGGTAGTGGAAGAAGATGGAATATTGTTGATGGCCAATACCAAAGCAGGAACATTTAATGGGATTCAAACCTTGAAACAACTGTTTCCTCTCGAAAGAATTAGTTCAGCTGAAGGTGAGCCTTTACCTATAGAGATTAAAACTTGCATCATTCAAGATTATCCCCGATTTGGATGGAGAGGTCTGATGCTGGATGTAAGCAGACACTTTTTTACTGTGGAAGAAGTCAAGTCCTATCTGGATGAAATGGCGGCCTATAAAATGAATGTTTTTCATTGGCATTTGACCGATGACCAAGGCTGGAGAATTGAGATTAAAACCTTCCCAAAATTGACCGAAGTAGGAGCATGGAGGGTGGAAAGATATGGGAGTTTTAAATCGGGAAGAGCCCAACCTAAGAAATCAGAAAAAACTACCTATGGCGGATTTTATACGCAAGAACAAATCAAGGAGGTTGTGGCCTATGCTGCAGATAGAAATATTACAATAGTCCCTGAAATAGATGTTCCGGGGCACAGTATGGCATTGTTGGCTGCCTATCCACAATATTCAACCAAGAAAGAATTTACACAAGTAAATCCAGGTTCAAACTTTGTCGATTGGCTTGATAACGGAAAATTCAAAATGAATATTGAAAACACTTTGAACCCTGCCGATCCTGCAGTTTATGCTTTTTTAGACATGATTTTTGACGAAATTGTTGCGCTGTTTCCAGGTGACTATATCCATATGGGAGGTGACGAGAGCTATCATGGCTACTGGGAAGAGGATGCAAAAGTTCAGGACTTTATGGCCAAAAACGGTATCGAAAATGGTATGGGGTTGCAAAGTTATTTTGTGAAGCGTGTTGAAAAAATTATCAGTAGCAAGGGTAAGAAAATGATAGGCTGGGATGAAATCCTATATGGGGGTCTGGTTGACGGGGCAGCAGTGATGAGCTGGAGAGGAATGAAGGGAGGAATTGAAGCTGTTGGTCTTGGTCATAAGGTGGTAATGACGCCTGATGATTTTACGTATCTTGACTTCACTCAAGGTGATTATAGTGTTGAAAACAAAATTTATAAAGATTTATCCCTTCGAAAAGCGTATAGTTTTGATCCGGTTCCTGATTTTGTGTTGGATCCCGAGTTGATTTTAGGAGGCCAGGGAAATCTTTGGACTGAAGAAATTCCAAATCTATCCTTTGCTTTTTATATGACTTATCCAAGGGCTTTGGCTCTATCAGAGTCTCTATGGAGCGCTAAGGATACTAAAAACTGGGAGGATTTTTTAAGAAGAACCGAGTCGCATTTTGTAAGATTTGACGAGAAAGGCATTAATATTGCCAAAACGATTTATGAACCAGAAGTAAAGGTGTATAAAGAAGGCAGGAAGCTTATGTGTAAATTGAGTACCCCATTCTCAGACATTGAGATGTTTTACACGATTGACAATACCTATCCAGTTACTTTCGGCAAAAAATATGAAGGCCCGTTTGAACTCCCTGCAGGGGAATATAGCTTAAGGGTTCAGTCTTTTAGAAATGGTCAAGCCATAGAAAGATTGTTGCGTATAACTCGCAAAGATCTTGAAGCACGAGTTAAATAATACCTCTCACCCCCTCGGAGGTGAGGGGGTGAGAGCTGAGGGCTTCACTTCCGAAGCCCTCAGCTCCGAACCCCTCGCAAGCGAGCGCCTCAGGAACCCACGATTTTCTTCATAAAGTTTTTACCTGTCATTGCGGATGCGGTGAGTAGTCCTGAAAACAGGGCACCACCTACTCCTGCTGTTACAATATCCTGACCAGTGAGATAAAAGTTTTTGACAGGTGTTCGGGGTACAAGAAACTTTTGCCTGAAACGACTCGGGCTGTGATCGAGCCCGTAGATCTCTCCTTTGCCATAGTTCATAAAATGTTTGGTTGTTAAAGGACTGCTCAGTTCATAATGTTTGATCTTACCCTTCACCTGAGGTAATTGCTCGTAAAGTTTTTCCAACAATCTTTGTGAAATCTTTTCCTTGAGTTCCTCATAAGACTCACCTCTTTTCATCCATTTGGAGTTTTCCCAGTCACTAAATACCTCATAGGGTAGAAGCGTTATGATGTCAATGGTACTTTTTCCGGGATAGCGGTTCGACCAATCAGGGTCCTTGGCAGCCGGAAAGGAAACATATACAACAGGGAAGTCTTGCTCAATATCCTCTAAATAATTACGAACACATTGATCATGAGTAAGCTTATCAGGATAGATCCATAAATTGGTTTTGGGCAGATGTAACGCTTCAGGACTCCCCTCGAGCCCGAGGTATAAACAAGCATGAGATACCGAAGGCTTTACTTTACTGAGCTGAGATTTCAATGCATGCCTTTCAACAATATCTGGAGCTAGTAGTTTTTCATAAGTCGTATTCAATCCAGCTCCACTAACCACATAAGTTGACGAGATAATGCTTCCATCATTCATTTTGACACCAGTAGCTTTGTTGTTTTTAACAAGAATCGTATCCACTTCTGCATTGATCAGGATAGTTCCACCTGAGGCTTCAATTACCGGATCGATTGTTTTAACAATCCTTGAAGGCCCGCCTAATGGAAAACTCCCCCCACCAAAATAATGTTTGACCACGGTACTGTGCATAAAAAAGCTACTTTTCTTAGGGGGAAGACCGTAGTCTCCATATTGTCCGCAGAGGACTTTGATCAGCTCTTCATTTTTTGTTAGCTTTCTGATAACTTCGTCAGTGGTTTGATCAGAATATTTAAAAAATGGTTTTGACATCCATCCATAAAGCAGTTTGCTTAAAAATGGAGGCAGGGCCTTGTTCATATAAAATTTACCTGCGGTTCTGTTGGCTGCAAAAACAAGATCAATATAGGTCAGGATAGCTTCCTCTTCTTCCGGAAAATATGCAATCAGCTGCTTTTTAAAATTTTGCAACCCTTTTACAAGGTCATATGAACGATCACCAATAATGATCTTGTCATAGACCTCTCCCATATCGGCCCATTTTAGCTTAGCATTAGTTACATAATCAAAGAGCTTCTTCATGGCACTATTTGGGCGTTGCATGTCTCCAATATAATGAATACCAACATCCCATTCGTATCCTTTTCTTTTAAAAACATGGGTAAACCCACCAGCTGTATAATGTTTTTCCAGAACAAGTACTGCATGACCTTCCTTGGCTAAAATTGCTGCTGCTGACAAACAGCCCATACCCGATCCTATAAGAATAGTATGATAATGATCATGCAACCGGGGTTTTCTTTTAAAGCTCTGTACCATAATTAATCAATTGAAGCAACAAGATACAAAAAACGAGTCCTGTTTTTCTCACTTGTTTTTGTCTATATTTTCAGCTAGTCTTGATTGTCTTTAAGCTAATTATACCTACTTTTTTTGGGGCAGAACCTCTTCTGGAAATGGGAATACGATTGTCGAATTTTTCTCACTGGCTATGTTTGATAAAGTTTGATATAACCTCAGTTTAATAGCAGATGGCGATTGGTCAATAATCTTTCCTGCCTCGAGCAATTTACCGGCGGCTTGTTCTTCTGCTTCGGCAAGTATGATTCTGGCTCTTCTTGAGCGTTCAGCCTCGGCCTGATTGGCCATTGAGCGTTTCATGTTTTCTGGTAATTCAATGTCTTTGATTTTAACATCCTGAATGGAGATTCCCCAAATTTCAGTTTCCTGTTCGACAATATTTTTGATGTTTCTTCCTATTTCCTCCCTTTCCGAAAGAATAGTATCCAGTTCAACTTTTCCACATACATCACGAAGTGAGGCTTGAGCCATTTGTGAAATGGCAAATACAAAGTCTTCCACCTCAAGTATGGCCTTGGTGGCATTCTCAATTTTGAAAAACAGAACGCCATTAATATGGCAGGGCACATTGTCTTTGGTCATTACTTCTTGTTTCTGAATATTAATGGTTATAACTCTTATATCAACTAGTTGAATTCTATCGACAAGAGGAATAATCCATCTGAACCCTGGCTGAAGCAGAGCGATGTATTTTCCAAATCTGAATTTAACGGCTCGTTTGTATTCGTATACAATTCGAATGCCTGAAAGTAGAAAAACGGAGAGAATGATTAATAAAAAGATAATTGGATTCATAACTAATGGTTTAAATGAAAACTAATGTTTTTTGCAACCCTATAAGTTACGAAATTAACAGTGTTTTACAAAGGAAATTTCTATGAATTCGTATAACAATGTTTTGTTTTGCAGGAGCTTAGATTTGCTCTTAGCCCAAGGCCGATCTATATAGGGTGTGACTCCAGATTAATAAAAAATACCCTAACCAAAGGGTTAGGGTATTGAATTAATCGAGCAACTCAGGCCGCTTACACTATACTTTTATAAAAATCTTTTTCTTATATAAAATATAGGCTGGGATAAAACAGATAAACATGTAGAAAAAGGCCCATAATGCTGAAGCAAGTTTTGGAGCCATACCTATATCAACCATTCCATTAAAGAAAATGTCTTGCACACCAAAAACACCATTTAAAAGTATGGGAAGCATGCCTGCCAGAACATATACTGTTATGGCATTACTTCCATAGATCACCCCAAACTTGGCAACTTTTTGATAACCGTGAACATCAATAAGCAATATACAGGCAGCAAAAGACATAAAGGCCCATCCGGAAGTAAACATTACAAAGGAGCTGCTCCATAGATTTTTATTGAAAGGAAAAACAAGATCCCAGGTATAACCGATCAATACACACATAAATCCTATAAAGAACAGGTAATATAATTTCTTTTCTATGTCCATATCCTGCTTGAGCAATTGACCGGCCAACATCCCAGTGATCCCCGTTGCAATAGCAGGTAAGGTGCTTAACAAGCCTTCCGGATCCCAGGTTCCCTGGTACATTCTAAGTGGTATAACTATACTGTCAATCCACGCCGCTAAATTTTGGCCAGGTTCCAGAACACCTGCTCCAATTCCAGGTACAGGAATTAGCATCATGGCCAGCCAGTAACCTATCAAAAGCGTGACTGCGATTTTAACCTGACCTTTCCAGCCGGTGGCCAAACCAATATGGGCACATACCAAATATACCAGAGCGATGCGCTGCAATACACCGGGAATTCTCAATTCCATAAAATCTATTTCAATAAAGCTGTTATAAACCAGAGCAATACGCTGCAAAACGCCTAGGTTTCTCAATTCCATAAAATCAAGATGGGGAAGGAGGTTAAGGAAGATTCCCAATCCAAATATTTTCAATGATCTGATCCATATCTTTTTTCTCATTTTTCCCTTATCGGCTCCTGCAGCAAGTTGTTTAGAGGAGGAAAGTATAATAGAAACACCTACGATAAAAATAAAGAAGGGATAAACAAAATCTGTAATTGTAATTCCGTGCCAGGAAGCATGAGCAAGAGGCCAATACTGATGTTCCCCTGAACCAGGATTGTTAACAACAATCATTAATGCAATGGTAAGCCCCCTTAGCATATCCAGTGAAATAAGTCTTTTACTTGAATCGAATTTTTCCATTTTTGAATTTTTATTTAGATAAAATCATTGCCCGAATCACATAAATTAATTGGTCAAAGGTGACTTTTAGAACAAGGTTATTTTGTTGATCTTAATTACCCGTTATTTAAAGCCATGTAATATTAAATAATTATACACCAGCGAACAAAGATATTCGGATAATAACCGTAAAATAAGTACCATTGACCTTTAAATAAAGAGGAGATGCAACTTGCTTTCAAATGATAGTTTTTAAGCGATCGGGGAGTTCCTGAATCAAAGGGTTTTGAAATTATATTGGAGCGTAGATGTCAAGCCAATCAAATGGAGTTCGAGGTTAAAAAAAAATGTTTAAATTAGACATCAACTAAACCTCTTTGATCAATTACTGATATGATCCTGGAGATAATATTAACTAAACTTTATAATAATGAAAAAATTAGTAGCAGAATTTATTGGTACACTTTGGCTCGTGCTTGGAGGTTGTGGAAGCGCCGTTCTTGCCGCAGGATTTCCCGAATTGGGAATCGGTTTTGTCGGGGTTGCCCTGGCGTTTGGATTAACTGTCATTACGATGGCATATGCAATAGGTCATATTTCGGGTTGTCATTTAAACCCTGCTGTATCCATTGGGTTGTGGATGGGAGGTCGTTTTGATAAGAAGGATCTTGTTCCTTACATTATTGCTCAGGTTCTTGGAGGAATTGCAGGTGCCGGAATACTGTATTTAATTGCTTCAGGAAAGGATGGTTTTGACCTCGTTGGCAGTGGGTTTGCGGCCAATGGATTTGGAGAACATTCTCCAGGGGGCTATAGTATGACCGCCGCACTCGTTTCAGAAATCGTAATGACCTTTATGTTCCTTATTGTTATTTTAGGGGCAACACATTCAAAAGCACCAAAGGGATTTGCAGGATTGGCCATTGGATTGGCATTGACCTTGATTCACTTGATAAGTATTCCCGTTACCAATACTTCTGTAAATCCTGCTCGAAGCACAAGTCAGGCTATTTTTGTAGGCGATTGGGCAACAGCACAGTTATGGTTATTTTGGGTAGCACCTATCATTGGCGCTGTACTGGCCGGAATCGTATATAAATACCTCTCACCGGAAGAAGCATAAAAATAGATTATATTTTATAAAAGGAGTTGCTAAGGTCATTTTGACGATCAACTCCTTTTAAATTTAACCTTATGGAAGAAGCTTATCTCAAGGATATCATAAAACTATTTGAGTATTACAGAATTTTGGGAGAGAAGGCTATGGAACAGGTTGAGGAGGAAGACCTTTTTTGGAAATCTGACCCTAATTCCAATAGTATTGCTGTAATCGTCAAACATATTTCTGGAAATATGCTTTCTCGCTGGACCGATTTTTTAAGTTCAGATGGCGAAAAAGAATGGAGAGACCGAGACAGTGAATTTGAGACTGACCTAAAATCAAAAAGCGAGCTAATGGAGATCTGGAACAAAGGTTGGGGTTGTTTGTTTTCGACATTGAATATGCTAAAAGGAAGCGATATGACTAGAACAGTTTATATCAGGAATACTGGTCATTCAGTTTCAGAAGCAATCAACAGGCAGTTGGCACATTACGCTTCACATATAGGGCAAATAGTAATATTGGCTAAGATGATCAAAAAGGAAGCATGGCTTAGTTTGTCAATACCCAAAGGCAGCTCGAGTGATTTTAATAAATCCATGTTCTCAAGAGACCTCAAGAACAATCATTTTACGGATGACCTGGCATAGTCAAGACAAATTTTTTAGTACGTACAAGGATAGGGTTTCTTAAATTTTGTTTTGTGAAATAGGGAACTCAACTAGAAAAGTTCTTGTATTTTTACATATAAATAGGCGTCAAATGCTTTCTGGAAATACCTCTCACAAAATACTTTCTTTAGGTTCACTAATAGTCTTTTTTGTAATGATCTCCTGCGGATCCAAACAAGATGATAAATTGACCATTGCGGTAGCGGCTAATTTGCAATTTGCCATGGAAGATCTTGTTGTTAAATTTTCTGATCAAACCGGTTTGGAATGTGAAATCATTGTTGGTTCTAGCGGAAAACTGACGGCTCAAATTGTTGAAGGGGCTCCTTTTGACCTATTCCTTTCGGCTGATTTAAAATATCCAAAAGAACTCTATAAAAAAGGATTTACAGTACAAAAACCGGTTATCTATGCCTATGGAAATCTAATCTTATGGACCTTAAAAAAGGATATTAATCCAGATTTAGAATCCCTCACTTTAAAAGATGTACGGCATATTGCGATAGGCAATCCAAAAACGGCGCCTTATGGTGTTTCGGCCATGGAAGTGATCAATCGCATGGGTATTGAAGAGTCAATTCGGGATAAACTGGTATTTGGGGAAAGCGTTTCACAGACGAATCAATTTATAATTTCAGAGGCAGCAGATATTGGTTTTACCTCAAAATCGGTTGTGATGTCTCCTCAGATGCAAAACCATGGCTCCTGGAAAGAAGTTGACACGAGTCTTTACCAGCCAATGGCCCAGGGGATGGTTATTTTAAAAGCCAGAGAATCCTTCGAAACAAAATCGATTCAATTCATGGATTTTATGCTTTCCAAGGAAGGCAAGGAAATTTTGCATAAGTTTGGTTATCGTATAGAATTTAAATGAATATTTTAAAAGGACACATAAACGGCATTAAAGTTAACGGTGATCTTTCGATCGTTAAGGTGAAAATTGGAGAAGTAGTTTTTTCCACGATCCTTATAGATACACCTGAAACGGCTCCTTATTTGAAACTTGAGAACGAGGTAAGTGTCATTTTTAAAGAGACTGAGGTTATTCTTGGGGTAGGAGATATGAGTGGAATAAGTCTTAGAAACAAAATAAAGGGAGAGGTGTGTCATATTGAATCTGACACCTTGTTGAGTAAGGTGACCCTTGAAACCAATATCGGAAAAATCACTTCCATCATTACTTCAAATGCCGTTAAACAATTGCAAATTGTTCTCGGGCTTGAGCTTACAGCGATGGTAAAAACCAATGAATTGATGTTGTCAAAATGATAGACTGGAATCCATTATTGATCACTTTTAAACTGGCATTGATCACTACGATTTTATTGCTGCTTATTGCGATTCCTATTGCATATTGGCTTGCAAATACCCGTTCTCGTATAAAACCGATAGCAGAGACTTTTGTGAGCATGCCTCTTGTGTTACCCCCAACTGTAATTGGATTCTATATGCTGTTGGCATTGAGTCCTTCAAATGGGTTTGGAAACTGGTTGGATGAATGGTTCGGACTCCGTTTGGTGTTTTCGTTTGAAGGTCTTGTTCTTGGATCTATAATCTATAGCTTACCTTTTATGGTACATCCAATTCAGGCTGGTTTTGCCAATTTGTCTCCTTCCCTGAAAAATGCTTCCTATGTGATGGGTAAATCTAAATTGACCACCTTGATCAGGGTTTTGCTACCTAATATTAAACCATCATTGATTACGGGAATTATTTTGGCCTTTGCGCATACCATTGGAGAATTTGGTGTGGTTTTGATGATTGGAGGCAATCTCTCGGGAAAAACAAGGGTGGCATCAATCGCTATTTATGATGAAGTTGAAAGTTTGAATTATGAGGCTGCAAATACATATTCCTTAATCCTATTTGGGATCACTTTTACGATTCTTCTTATGGTTTATCTGATCAATGGAGGTTATTTTAATAAAACGCAAGGTCATGATTGAAATATCACTTCAAAAATTGTTAAAGTCATCAGCGGGTCAGATGAATCTGAATGTTCAGATCAAACTTGAAGAAGGTAAACTGATTACAATTTACGGCAAATCCGGGGCCGGTAAGAGCACTTTACTGATGTTGCTTGCCGGGCTTATGGATCCGGAGAAAGGATATGTGAAAGTAGGAGGGGAAATTTGGACAGATACAGACAGGAAGATTGTGTTGGCCCCGCAAAAAAGAAAAATAGGCTTTGTGTTTCAGGAATACGCACTTTTTCCGAATATGACAGTGAGGGAGAACCTTCTTTTCGCCCAAGAGAAAGGGCAGCCAAGTTCAATTGTTGACCAACTGGTAGAAATTATAGATCTGGGACAATTACAAAACAGGGAGCCAAACACCTTGTCGGGAGGTCAAAAGCAAAGAGTTGCACTTGCCAGGGCATTGGTTAGAAAACCCCGATTGCTGCTTCTCGATGAACCCCTTTCAGCCCTTGATCATGAAATGAGACTGAGACTACAGTCATACATACTGAAAGCTCATAGAGAATTCGGTCTTACTACCCTTCTGATAAGTCATGACGTTTCTGAGATTATTCGACTTTCAGATTTTATGATAGAACTTGATCAGGGTCAGATAATCAGACAAGGAGATCCTGCCAACCTGTTTACTCATGACAGAGTAAACGCTAAATTTCAATTTACCGGTGAAATCATAAGCATGGTGAAACAGGATTTTATTGTGATCGTTACTGTCTTGATCGGTAAAGATCTGGTTAAGGTGATCGCGAATGATCAAGAAGCAGAAGCTCTGGAAATTGGAGACAAGGTATTGATTGCCTCAAAAGCTTTTAATCCAATCATTCACAAGATAAGCTAGCGCAAATGAATGAAATAAAACAAGTGTTATATTTAAGTTAAAGTTCTTTTCTAATTGATCAATAATCTTTAATTTCAATTGTTGAAATTATATGTAAATAAAATTATTATGGGATTGAATAAGAATAAGTTAGACAGTAGTTTTAGATTATTTTTTACCAGCTGTATGTATGCACTGGCTTTTTTGTTGATGCAGCCTTCGGTATCTGCCCAAGGTGAAGAAACGGTGAGTTTCAGACAATATAAAGGTGCTGTGATTAATGCGAAAACGAAAAAATCATTGGAATACGCTTCTGTATCTGTGACCAATTCAAATATCTCGACAATTTCTAATTTAGACGGTGTGTTTTTGCTCAAGGTTCCTAAATCTCTGGAAAATGAACAGGTGGTGATCAGTTATTTGGGCTACCAAAATAAAATTATTGCTTTGAACTCCTTCTCTTCAGATGTAATGACATTTGCCATGGAAGAGTCGTTTGAAAAACTTCCAGATGTTAATCTGGTAGATGCTGATCCAATGATGGTCATTAAAAAAGTGATCAAGCAAAGAAAATTAAATTCGTATAATGAACCTATAATTGCAAAAGTATTTTACAGGGAATCCATTAGAAAAAGAAAAACATACGCCTCGCTTTCTGAAGCGGTTGTTGACGTGTATAAACATACGAGAGGGAGTCAAGGGGACTATGCAGTATTAGACAAAGTAAGAAAAAGTACTGATTACAGAAAGATCGATACCCTTGTGATCAAGTTACAGGGAGGCCCTTATAACAATTTAAGCATGGATATGATGAGAAATCAAGAATTGTTTTTCTCAGCTGATATGTTTGATATCTATACGTTTAGTTTTGACAAAATGATCAATATGGACAAAAGAAAGGTCTATGTGATCGATTTTGTTCAAAAGCGCAGCATGGTGGAACCTTTTTACAAAGGAAAACTGTATATCGATGCTGAGAGTTTTGCCTTGGTCAAGTCAGTTTTCGGGTTGAATCTGGAAAACCTCATCAAAGCGAAGAAGTTCTTTGTTAAGAAAAAACCAGCCAATGCTGACGTGATTCCTCTGGATACAAAATACATCATTGATTATAAACAAACCAATGGTAAATGGCATTACAACTATAGCCGTATCGAGTTGAGCTTTAAAGTTAAATGGGATAAAAAATTATTCAATTCGATCTACAATATTGCTATTGAGATGGCGATTACCGACTGGAAGGTTAACGATCAGGATGAAGCTGTAAGGAATAGAAATCGAATGAGAAAAAATGTAATCCTGACAGACAAGACCTCTGGTTTTTCTGATCCTGAATTCTGGGGAGAGCTCAACGTTATAGAGCCTGATAAATCGATTGATAATGCGATCAAAAAGATACAACGTAATTACGAAAAGAATCAGTCCTAGTTAAGGAAAGCTTTTAAATTTTAATAAAATTTTAATAAAAAGGTAGGCTTTAATTTGTAATTTTCTGCCCGAAAAATTTTATTAAATGCTGTTTAACTTTTGAAAAAAATCTTCGCAATTTTTATGTTTTTTTCCTTTTCTGCAGGGTTATTGGCTCAGATTGACAATAACGATGTGGAGGAAACCAATGTGTTTCAGTACCAGCCTGAGGATAACAATGTGATGGAATTTGTGCCACTGGATGCGGAGGTCAAAGAGATAAAGTCAGAAACAGTCACTCTTTTTGGAACGCTAAAGGAGATTGCAGATAAATTTCCACCACATAGCGTTATTCCACAAAAGAAGCAAAGGAGTATGAGGGGCCTGAGTCAAACAGATAAAGATGTTCTCACGTCAAAATACTGGAACGGAAAGGATGTTAGTATCAATAAGTTTCAAACATCTTTGGAGCTTGGAAAACTGGAAACAAATTCAAAAACCATACGCATCATTTGCAGGGATCATAGTTATGTGGATGGAGATCGTGTCAAGTTATACGTCAATGAAGAAGTAATTCGAAGAAGTATTACTCTGAAGAGCGGTTATTACAGCGTTGACATCGATCTAAAGGAAGGATTTAACCGAATAGATATTGAGGCGCTGAATCAAGGGTCGTCAGGACCAAATACTGCTGAGTTCAAAGTTTTAGATGAAAACGGATCGCTTCTCGCCGATAAAGAGTGGAATATCCTAACAGGTTATGTCGCTACCTTAGTGGTGATTAAAAAATAATAAAACCTGTAGTTCCCCGAATGATTTAGAAAAGTTTAAAGGAACCTTCCTTTTGCGATATGAAAAGAAAACTGATTGTAATTTTTATTAAATTATTGCTGCTTGTAAGCCTTTTATTCGGGCTTTTTATAGGCTTTATTCATCTTGGTGTATTTGGCCATGTTTATTCGAAAAAGGAGCTGAAAGAATTTAAAAATGAAACAGCCTCACTTGTATTATCTGATCGGGGCCAGCTTATTGGTAAATTTTTTGCCGACAATAGAACTAATGTCGAATATATTCAGCTTCCGGAAGAACTTATACACGCATTGGTTGCAACAGAAGACGCCAGATATTTTGAACATGAAGGTGTTGATTCTAGGAGTTTATTGAGAGTATTGGTCAAGTCATTGGTCTTGCAGCAGAAAAATGCAGGTGGAGGAAGTACTATTACACAGCAACTGGCCAAAAATATGTTTGGAAGGCAGCACTACGGAATTCTATCCATGCCTGTGAATAAAACCAAGGAAATAATTTTGGCTTATCGCTTGGAAAGCATGTATTCAAAGGAAGATATTCTAACACTTTATTTGAATACGGTACCGTTTGGGGAGAATGTTTTGGGTATTGAAGCAGCGGCACACCGTTTTTTTAACAAAAGCGTAAAAAGATTAAAAATCGAGGAATCGGCAGTTCTTATTGGAATGCTAAAGGCAAATACGTATTACAACCCAAGATTGTATCCTGAACATGCCTTGGACAGGAGGAACGTTGTTTTTCGCCAAATGGAAAAATATGGGTATTTGACGGAAAAAAGAACAGATGAACTTCTGCAACTTCCCTTGCTGTTGGATTATGCGAATCTTGAATCTGAAGGTCCGGCTAATTATTATTTGGTACAGATCAAAAAAGAAGCCCTGGCCATATTGGAGGACCTAAATAAACGATCTGATACGGTTTATGACCTTAAAAAAAGTGGTTTAATTATCCAAACAACCCTGGATTATGAATTACAGCAATACGCCCTGAGCGCTTTTGATTCTCATTTAGGAAAAATGCAGCAACGTATGAATAAGCAGTATGCTCAGGGATCTGATAAAGCCTTGCTAGATGCTTTGGTAAATAAGGAATTGAAAAGAAAAAAATTAGAAGAAGTTGCTCATATCAAAAAAAGGAGGGAAATATTTACCTGGAAGGGGTTTTCTTCAGATTCGATTTCGGTTCGAGATAGTGTGTCTGCTAATTTAAAACTGCTGCATGCCGGCCTAATAGCCATTGACCCCAATGATGGATTTGTAAAGGCCTGGGTGGGGGGGATTGATTTTCGTACCCAGCCATATGATCAGATTTTTGCGCAACGTCAAACGGCTTCGGCTTTTAAACCGATACTTTATGCATCAGCCCTTGAAGAAGGGGCCATGCCTTGTCAATATCTCGATAACGAGGCGGTAATTCTAAAAGACTACGAGAATTGGCAACCTCAGAATTATGATCGCTCTTCTGGAGGAAAATATTCTACGGCAGCTTCCCTGTCAAGGTCGATGAATATCCCGACCGTAAATTTGTATTTTCAATTGGATTTTGACATCTTGAATGATACCTGGAAGTCTTTGGGATTTTCACAGGAACTGAGTGACAAACCTTCTATTGCACTAGGAACTGCAACGGCAAGTTTATATGAAATGGCCATCGCCTATTCAGCATTTGCCAATTCTGGAAAAAAGATCAATCCTGTTTTTATCAAAGAAATCAGAACTCAGAATGGACGCATCTTGTACAAGCACCCGAAAGCTGGTCAAAATGATCGAGTTCTTGAAGAATCAACCAGCGAATTATTGACCGCCATGCTGGAGAAAGCTGTGAGAGAAGGTACTGGAAGGGCGATGAATTCTGTTTATGGTCTTAGAAGTAAAATGGCCGGTAAAACAGGAACTTCCCAGGATTATGGAGATGCATGGTTTCTGGCCTACACTAATGATCTGGTTGTGGCCACAAGGGTAGGAGCAAGTTATCCTGTGATACACTTCAAAAGTGGTTCCAATGGTTCAGGCAGTGCGCTGGCGCTTCCAATTATTGGAAAAACCTTGCAAAAGGTTCAGAAAAATAATACGCTAAGGCGCAAATATCTTCGGGATGTAGCAATTTCTGAAAATGCGGCATCGGCCTTGGCTTGCCCGGATTATATTGATGATTCGGAAATTGAAAAATTCTTCGATAACATATTCAAGGATAAAAACATGACTTTTGAAAAGGCATCTAAAAAGGCTAAAAGACAAGCCAAAAAAGGGAAAAAGAAATCCTGGTTCAAACGCGTTTTTGGAAAAAAGGATTAACCCTTCATTCAAATGGACTAGGTTCTTAAACGTATCTCCCTATAAATATAACTACTAGCACATGTCGTTCATATGGAAATTGGCTCAATGATCTTGCAAACAACCGAAGCATCGTGTTTAAAATGCTTCGGTTTTTATAAAAGTATCAATTAAACATTTGAGACATTATGGCAATACCGCCAAAAAGAAATAAAAAGGCAAATGCAATGATAAATCCTATGATCCAAAGTATAAGGGTTCCTTTGGCCCAGTTCTTTTTGTGAATATTGGCGTCATCGCTAAAGGCCCATACCAATAACATGATGATCCCAATTAAAGGAAGGGAAGAAATAAAAATGGTCAACGCCCATTCTTTGGCGTCAAGAGTTCGGTTGTTGTCTAGTGCTTGCATATAGTTGGTCTTTAAATTTGAATTTCAGTAGTAAAGGTAAGTGATCTGAAGCCGTTTCAAATTGCTTCAGTATTTGGGCATCCAATTCTTTGATATAGTTTTTATTGTAAAAAATATAATCCAACCTTTCTGAAGGTGATTCTGAGCTGAAAGTATTCTTTCTAACCGAAGGGTCAAATGCTGCACAGCCGGTCTCGGGAATTTTCATAATTATATTGATACCAGCGTCATCAAAGTGGATGTCACTGTTAAAATCTCCAAGTAAAATTGTCGGGAATTTTTTAGAGTATTTATTATAAAGATTTTTTACCTGTTGCATTTGCAATTTCCGGGTTTCTTTATGATATGCCTCCAAATGCACATTGATGAGTATCAAGGTTTTGTTATTGATTCTAATTTTAGCGACCTGGGCAAGCCTGTCTATATAGAAACTGTCATAATAAAAAGGGTTAGATGCATTTCTTTTAAGTTCGATTCTCTCCAGTTCCAAAATAGGATATTTACTAAGAATAGATTGTCCGGAAAGAATTTTGCCAAAATGTACGGAAAATGGATAATAGGGAAAAGGAACATATTTTTTATCCCAGTTAATATTTCGTCCAGCATACGTATACCCGAGTTTACCCAGTTCTTTTTGCTGATCAATATGGTAGGATCTTTTTGAATCATAATCGATTTCCTGCAGGGCCAGTATATCAGCATCGGTCTTTTTCAATTCATAGATCACTTTGTTCAAGTTCTGATCGAAAAGAGATCTTGGTTTTTCAACAGGTAAATTATTCGACATCCCACTCAGATACCCTATGTTATAAGTGATGATGCTGTGAATCGAATCATTTGAAATACTGCTTGAAAAATCGTATTGCCTTGAGTCATTATAGTCGACCAGGCTCAAATTTGGAGAAGATGCCCAAAAATAAAAGCCTACCAGAATAAAGAATAGGCCCACGAGTGAATTGAATATTAACTTAATCTTTTGTCGCATTATTGAGGGAATGAATAAAAATTAAATATAATACATTTTTTTGAAACTAATTATTTGTATATTTGCAGCCCAAAAAATAAATGTAAAGTACATATGAAAGGAGGTGCCCCACTATGTTAATTATTCCGGTAAAGGATGGTGAAAATATAGACAGAGCGTTAAAACGTTTTAAAAGAAAATTTGATAGAACGAAGACAATGAGGACGTTGCGTGAAAGAAAGGAGTTTACAAAACCTTCAGTGTTAAGGCGTAAACAAATTCAAAAAGCCCAATATGTTCAAGCAATCCGAACTACAGAGGAGAAAGGTTAAGTTCTTCAGATAATAAAAAAAAGTCCCGCATCTGCGGGACTTTTTTTATGTTAATTTTTAAAATTCATGAGGTATTTTTCGTATTTTTGAATAGAGTGACTTAGGCTCACAAGAGCTTAGACTATTGAATTATTTATTGATAACTGAAGATCGATTTTGAGCATATCTCATTTTATAACCTATCTGGATTGCGAAAAAAAATATTCACCATACACTATTTTAGCATATAAGAAAGACCTGATTTCTTTTGAGGAGTTCTGTGAAAGAGAATTTCAAATAAAGGAGATTTCTACTGTTTCTTATACGATTATCAGAAGTTGGATCGTTGATTTGGTTGAGAATAGTATTTCAAACAGATCTATCAATAGAAAAATCAGTTCTTTGAAGTCATATTTTAATTTTTTACTAAAATCAAAACAATTAGAAGAACATCCCTTGAGAAAGCATAAATCTCTTAAGGTAGAGAAAAGGGTAAATGTACCGTTTTCAGAAAAGGAGATGAATGAAGTCCTTGATTTTTTTGATCAGGCAGATGATTTTGAGCAGGTAAGAGACAAATTGATTATTGAACTACTCTACACTACCGGAATGCGTCGGGCAGAATTGATTGGTCTAAAGGATGAATCTATCGATCTTTCGCAAAGTATTGTTAAAGTAGTGGGAAAAAGAAATAAAGAAAGGCAACTGCCCTTGCTGAATTCAGTGGCAGAAACCATAGAAAAATACAAAGTACTCAGGAAGGATATGAACAGAACATCTGACTCATTTTTCGTAACGAAAAAAGGAGACACTATTTATCCTACACTTGTATACAGAATTATAAATGAATATTTTAGTAAGGTGTCAGTTAAAGTAAAAAAAAGCCCTCATGTGGTGAGGCACTCATTTGCGACACATTTATTGAGCGAAGGAGCTGATTTAAATTCCGTAAAGGAATTGCTTGGACATTCCAGTCTCGCTTCGACACAAGTTTACACCCACAGTAACTTGAAGGATTTGAAAGTAATGTATAACCGTGCTCATCCAAGGGGCAATAAAAACTATTAACGTATGAAAATATCTGTTCAATCTGTTAATTTTAATATTAGCAAAGATTTAGTCAATTACATTGAAAAGAAAGTTAATAATCTGGAGAAATTCCACGACCATATTATAGGTGCGGAGATATTTCTCAAAGTGCAAAGTACCAGTGACAAGGAAAATAAAATAATTGATATAAACGTGAAGCTCCCAGGTGCCGATGTTGTGGCCAAAAAACACTCCAAAACATTTGAAGAAGGTGTTAGTCTTGCTGCTGATTCTATTAAAAGACAATTGGTTAAACGAAAAGAGAAATTAAGGGCATAATTATTTTAAAAATATAGTCAAAAAGTTTTGCAGAACTGATAAAACTTTTTACATTTGCAAACCGTTAGAAAAAGCGGTTTGTTTTTTTATGTTGATATCCGAGATTAGCAATTGAAATTTCTTTTGTTTTTTTTGGAATTTTTCTAGTAAAAAAGCCGATGTAGCTCAGCTGGCTAGAGCAGCTGATTTGTAATCAGCAGGTCGTGGGTTCGAGTCCCTCCATCGGCTCAGGTCTTTGAAAAAAATAGTAAAATTGAGGGGAGATACTCAAGCGGCCAACGAGGACAGACTGTAACTCTGTTGGGAAACCTTCGCAGGTTCGAATCCTGCTCTCCCCACAAGTTTGTTTAAGGTGAAAAAATAATTTAAGCGGGAGTAGCTCAGTTGGTAGAGCTTCAGCCTTCCAAGCTGATTGTCGCCGGTTCGAGCCCGGTCTCCCGCTCTAATTTCAACTTATTGATAGGTATAGTTGAAATGAATAAAACCTATTCCGGGTAATGTTGCGATTGAACCCGAAATACATTGAAAAGGAATCCGGTTTTTAAGAACACCTAAGCCGGTGTAGCTCAGGGGTAGAGCGTTTCCTTGGTAAGGAAGAGGTCACGGGTTCAAATCCCGTCATTGGCTCAATTATAGATGCTTCAAAAAATAGAATTAAACACGAATATATATATAACTAAGATTAAAATTTAACAATCATGGCAAAAGAAACTTTTGATCGTTCAAAGCCCCATTTAAACATTGGTACTATTGGACACGTTGACCACGGTAAAACTACTTTGACTGCCAGCTAAAGGACTTTCTGAGGTGATGAATTTCGACCAGATCGATAATGCTCCAGAGGAAAAAGAAAGAGGTATTACTATTAATACTGCACATGTTGAATATTCAACAGCAAATCGTCATTATGCGCATGTTGACTGTCCAGGTCACGCGGATTATGTAAAGAATATGGTAACTGGTGCTGCCCAGATGGACGGAGCTATCTTGGTAGTTGCGGCTACTGATGGTCCTATGCCACAAACTCGTGAGCATATCTTATTAGGTCGCCAGGTAGGTATCCCTAGAATGGTTGTGTTTATGAATAAAGTAGACATGGTTGATGATGAGGAATTACTTGAATTAGTTGAAATGGAGATAAGAGAATTACTTTCTTTCTACGAATATGATGGTGATAATGGTCCTGTAATTCAAGGTTCAGCATTAGGTGCATTGAACGGTGAAGAAAAATGGGTTGAATCAGTAATGGAATTGATGGAGGCTGTTGATACTTGGATTAAAATTCCTAAGAGAGATGTTGAAAAAGATTTCTTGATGCCTGTTGAAGATGTATTTTCTATCACTGGCCGTGGAACAGTAGCAACTGGTCGTATCGAATTAGGTGTTGCCAATACTGGTGATTCTGTTGATATTATAGGTATGGGTGCTGAAAAGTTAACTTCTACAGTAACTGGAGTAGAGATGTTCCGTAAGATATTGGACAGAGGTGAAGCTGGTGACAACGTAGGAATATTATTAAGAGGTATTGATAAGGATGATATCAGAAGAGGTATGGTAATTTGCAAACCAGGTTCTGTTACGCCACATGCTAAATTTAAAGCTGAGGTTTATATCTTGAAAAAAGAAGAAGGTGGTCGTCACACTCCTTTCCATAAGAACTATCGCCCACAATTCTATGTAAGAACAACAGATGTAACTGGAACGATTAATTTGCCTGATGGTGTTGAAATGGTAATGCCAGGTGACAACTTGACAATTACTGTTGATTTACTTCAGCCAATTGCATTGAACCTAGGTCTGCGTTTTGCAATCCGTGAAGGAGGTAGAACAGTAGGTGCTGGTCAGGTAACTGAAATCCTTGATTAAGTATAATCAAATTCAGTTGAAATAAAAATTTGAATACATCAGGTGCTCCTTTAGAGGAGCGCCTTGTATTCTTTTTAAAAAGTATGTTTTTTTATAGAGCAAACTTATAAACTGGGAGAAAAATTCTTTTAATTAAGGCGTTTTTTGGTTCCATACGGGTGTAGCTCAGTTGGTAGAGCACTGGTCTCCAAAACCAGGTGTCGGGAGTTCGAGCCTCTCCACCCGTGCGTAAAAATGACAATAATGGGTATAGTGAATTACATTAAAGAATCATTTGAAGAATTACAGAATAACGTTACTTGGATGCCAAGAAACGAAGCGCAAAAGAATACAGTACTGGTAGCAGTATTTACTGTAATTTTTGCGATTGCTGTATTTTTAGTAGATAAGTTCTTTCAAATGGGCTTAGAAAAATATTTCAATATTTTTAATTAATTGATAAAATATGTCTGATTCTTCTGTAATGAAATGGTATGCTGTAAGGGCAATTGGTGGACAAGAAAATAAGGTAAAAACTTATATTGAGAATGAAATTTCTCGATTGGGATTATCTGATTATGTGAGCCAGGTTCTCGTGCCAACAGAGAAAGTAATACAAATCCGCAATGGTAAAAAGTACCATAAGGAGAAAGTATATTTTCCTGGATATATTATGGTAGAGGCAAACTTAAGTGGTGAGGTTCCTCACGTAATCAAATCGGTTACCGGGGTAATAGGCTTTTTAGGTGAAACTAAAGGGGGTGATCCGGTACCATTGAGAAGAGCAGAAGTAAATAGAATGTTAGGTACGGTGGATGATCTTGCCGTTCAGAATGAAAATGTGACAATTCCTTTTATCCCGGGAGAAACCGTTAAGGTTATTGACGGGCCTTTCAATGGATTTGATGGCACAATAGAAAAAATAAATGAAGAAAAGCGTAAGCTTGAGGTTATGGTGAAGATCTTTGGGAGAAAAACTCCTTTGGAACTAAATTATATGCAAGTAGAAAAAATTTCATAAATGTTACGGTTAATATCAAAATACATTAGCTTCCAATTAGTGTGTTTTATTAATTAAAAGTAGAAACAATGGCAAAAGAAATTAGTAAGATAGTAAAATTGCAGGTCAGAGGAGGCGCAGCTAATCCTTCACCACCCGTAGGGCCGGCATTAGGATCTGCTGGGGTTAATATCATGGAGTTCTGTAAACAGTTTAACGCTAGAACCCAAGATAAACCAGGAAAAGTTTTACCTGTTGTAATTAGTGTTTACAAGGATAAATCTTTCGACTTTGTAGTAAAAGCTCCACCAGTTGCGGTTCAATTGTTAGAGGCAGCTAAACTTAAAAAAGGTTCAGGAGAACCTAATCGTAAAAAAGTGGCTACGGTTACTTGGGATCAGGTACGTACAATCGCAGAGGATAAAATGCAGGATTTAAATGCATTTCAAGTTGAATCAGCGATGATTATGATTGCAGGAACTGCTAGATCAATGGGGATTCGTGTAAAAGGAACTGCTCCAGTTAAAACAGCTTAAGAAGATGGCAAAACTAACAAAGAAACGAAAAGAGGCAAGTGCGAAATTAGATGTTAATGCATCACTTGATGTATTATCAGCTTCCTCTAAATTAAAGGAAATCACCAACGTAAATTTTGATGCAAGTGTTGATCTTGCAATTCGTTTGGGTGTAGATCCGCGTAAAGCGAACCAAATGGTAAGAGGTGTTGTTACACTTCCAAATGGTACAGGAAAGCATGTTAAAGTATTAGCATTGGTTACTCCAGACAAAGAAGCTGAAGCTAAAGAAGCTGGCGCTGATTTTGTAGGATTAGATGAATATCTTACGAAAATCAAAGCAGGATGGACAGATGTTGATGTGATTGTTACCATGCCAAGTGTAATGGGTAAACTAGGTCCTTTGGGAAGAATATTAGGCCCTCGTGGTTTGATGCCAAACCCTAAGACAGGTACCGTTACTATGGATGTAGCAAAAGCGGTTAAAGACGTTAAAGGTGGAAAGATAGATTTTAAAGTTGATAAAACTGGAATCATTCAT
>RCNC010000683.1_pt1 | contig 24811 bp, 22 predicted proteins | sample 2041301 | NCBI WGS metagenome assembly RCNC01 (sample SAMN09708231, study PRJNA481090) | Marine sediment metagenome, whole genome shotgun sequencing project. | biome: marine sediment; feature: ocean; material: sediment; isolation source: Sewage treatment plant 13A marine sediment (STP13A) ...
TGGTGGTGTCATAGCGCATACACCAGCGATCATTTTCAGGTATATTTTCATAAAATTGTTTCAGCAGAGATTCGTCATCCGACTCCAGCGGTCGAATAAGGGCTTCTTCACAATCCTTGAGAATACATTCTTTGGGGTATCTCACCGCTCGGCAACCTCCTTTTGAATTAATAGATATACGGGTACAAAGGGCGGCACTGATTCAACCCTGAAAGGGAATAATATTAAGCACATTCATCATGAGGTAAATTCTAAATCCGAATATCGAAATACAAAACAAATCTAAATATCAAATGCTCAAATGTTTCAAACATCGTGCTTTACCAAGTATCTCCAAGGTTTTGTTTTGATCATTCGGATTTAAGAAACTACCGTTAAGAGCGACAACGTCGCGTTTTATAAAATCGCGCAGCGATTTTATTTTGGTTTTCCCATAACTTCAGCAAACATATCCATATCCCAGCTTCTGCATTCGGCAATGTTCTGTCGGAATTTGATAAAGTCGATGGTATCCTGTCCGGTAATTTTTTTGGTATTGAATGCGCCAAAACCGAGAAAGGCCTCGCCCCCCATATTTGCAGCAAGCCAATGACGATGTGAATTTTTCATGGTATCCCAGAAATACTTTTTCTTCTGCCGGATACTGTCGATGGACTCAATCAGACAACCCGGAAAAAGGTTGGCAAATGTCCAGACAATTTTATCCACTTCCTTATCAAGACGTTCAAAGTTGGCGTTGGCTTGGTGCTCTTTAACAAAAGCCCGGGCCTGTTTCAATTCATCGCCGGTTTTATGCTCGCCAAATACAATTTCACCATCTTCGACGTATTTATCGGTGATGATCATGGGGTTGCGTATCCATTTTCCGTCAACGTTAAGGACCGGGACCACTTTGCTGATAAGGTTCTTGGCTTTCATTTTATAGGCGGACCACATTTCACATGAAATACAGTTCCACATGGAATCTTCTATACTCAAGAACCAGGGCAGGAAATCTGAAGAGCCGCCCACAGGGGCTGACCCGTGTTTAGGACCGGCCTGTCCAAAAATGGCCAGGTCAGATGATATCGCAAGATCGCAGGCCATGCCTATTTCCTGCCCGCCGGCTACCCGCATCCCGTTAACCCGACAAATAACCGGTTTTTTACAGGCCAGAATAGCATCCACCATATGATTGAACAGTTCCATATACTGACCGTATTCATCCGGCCGGCGACTGTAGTACTCACTATATTCTTTTGTGTTTCCTCCCGTGCAGAAAGCATAGGGACCTGTCCCGGTAAAAACAACCGCCACGACACTGCGATCAAGAGAGGCATTTTCAAATCCTGCGATGACACCTTTGACCATTTCCGTGGTATATGAATTAAACTGTCTTGGATTGTTCAGTCGAATCCAAGTGGTGTACAAACCATCGATCACTTTTCCCGCAGGATCCTGCAAAGGTTTTTTCTCGACAACGACACAGGGAGCTTCGCTTCCCCAGTTATCTTCCCCATGTAGAGAATGATCTTTTTTCCCATCTTCCCGAGGCATCCAATCTAAAGCCATGATTTTCTCCTTTTTTTAAATATTGTTTTATTGTATTTTGTATTTTGTGTTTTGTGTTTTGTGTTTCGTGTTTTGTTATGGATAAGGCTAACGGCTCATGGCATAGGGCGCAAGGCAAAAGCCGTGTTATATAATTCTTGATGTCCCATCCATTCGACTCAACAACCGGCAAACGGACCAAACACCAAATACCAAACACTAAACACTATCTTTCTAAAAATCCGGTATCAAAACGATTCTTCTGTCTGGTGACTTCTCATGCGCTTCTTCAAACGCTGCTGCGATCGTACTCATGGGTCGGGTCTGAACAAAAGGTTCCATATCTATCTCGCCCGATAAAACCATCCCGAGAACCTGTGGATAATATTCCGGCAGGCATCCCCAGGTGCCGATGATTTCTGCGTCAAAGGCCATGAGTCGACTGATTGAATATTCGAGTTTTTGCATGCCAAAGCCCACAACGATCAATTTGCCTGTAAAGCTGAGGAGTCCCAGGGCGGTTTCTTGCCCAGGCTTGCTGCCGGTCACTTCGAATATCTTCCATCCATAACCGGGGAGACCTTTTTGTTTTCTCAGGGCTTTGATTTCACCTGAGATATCCCGGGGTCCTTTGCCGGTGGCATTGATGGCCACGTCGGCACCATAGTTTTGAATCTGTTCAAGACGTTTTTCATCAATATCGACGGCAACCACACATCCAGCTCCAAGCGCCTTGGCTATCTGAACCATATACTGTCCTACACCGCCAATACCGATAACAATGACGTTGTCCCCGATTTGAAGGTCGGCTCTTTTGGCCGCCTGAAACGGGGTCGTTGCGGCGTCCGCCACCACCGCCAGGTGCGCCAAAGGAGTGTCTCCCCTATCCTTGATTTCACATAAATCAATACTCGGCACGGGTATGTGGCTTGAAAAGCCTCCATAAATCCCGATACTGTTTCCGGGCATTTTCTGACTCAAACAACGGTTTCCCCTGCCGGTCTTACACAAATAGCAGCGGCGGCATGGCATGACGGCAGGTATCAGCACTTCTTTTCCTATCCATGCATCATCACCGGCCACTACGGTACCGGATATTTCATGCCCGAGCGTTAATGGTGGTTTTGAAACCGTTGGGACGCCGTCATAAAAATATCCTAAATCCGTGTGGCAGACACCACAACCGGCTATTTCCACCAGCACATCCTGGGCACTCAGCTCGGGAACCGGGATCTCTTTCTTCTCGATTTTTCCCGGAATAACTTCTTTTGTCTCTTTGTTCCGGGTTGTCGGTTGTACCATTTGCCATGTCTGAATCGTCTCGGGAACGTTTCCCATGAGCTACCTCCTTGGTTTTAGATAATTATAAACGGGACAGTGTTGTTTTCTACAATGATTGGAGTTATAAATTAGCTATAATGTAACTTTTAGAACTGTTTAAAGTCAATAATTAAATCGCTCTTACTATATTCAGTGCCTTGTCTCCTGAATTCTGTCTCCTGAATTCTGCTGTCATCTTTTTATCTTGACTATTTATATAGCTAATATATAGCTATAGATGCGTTGTTGAAGTATGAGATCCGATTTTATCGGTATGCTGTTATAGGGGTTGTCAGAAAAACGATCCGATTGAGGACCGTTTTTCTGCTACAAACCCTTATGCCGCCATCCTATTTTCGGAACATTATTATGACAAGCGGTATAATTGTCTGGTATCAGACAGACCCAAAAGGAGTTTTCATGAAATTAGAAGGAAAAGTCGCATTGGTAACCGGGAGCAGTCGTGGTGTCGGCAAAGCCGTAGCGCTGGGTTTTGCAGCAAGCGGTGCTGATGTGGTCATTAACTATACATCCAATCAGAACGCCGCAGATGAGGTTGTCACTGAAGTTCAAGCCATGGGTCGTTCTGCAGTAGCTGTAAAGGCGGATGTTGCCGTCAAGGCCGATGTCGAGCGTCTTGTGAACACTGCTGCCGAAAAATTCGGTAAACTCGACATCCTTGTCAACAATGCCGGATTCACCCGACCTGCCATGATGCTAAAAATGAGCGAAGATCAGTGGGACCAGGTGGTGGACATCCATCTGAAAGGCGCTTTTATGTGCTCCCAGGCCGCAGGAAAACTGATGAAAGAGCAAAACAGCGGCAAGATTATCAACGTGACATCGGTGGCCGGTATTGTGGGAACCGTAGGACAGATCAACTACAGCGCTGCTAAAGGTGGAATTATCAGCATGACCAAATCTATTGCCAGAGAAATGGCAAGATACAATGTCTGTGCCAATGTTATTTCGCTGGGGATCGTTGCAACAGACATGACAAAAAAAATCAGAACCGATGAAAAACTCAAAGAAATCTATATGAATCGCATTCTGCTCAAGCGATTTGCAGAGCCGGATGACATATCACCCGCTTTTGTATTTTTTGCCTCTGATGAAAGCAATTATATTACCGGGCAATTGGTGTGTGTAGATGGGGGATACGGAATGATTTAAACTGAGCGTTTAAAATTATGAAAAGAGATAAAGTAGTTTTTATAAGGAATCCTATCTATTTTATATTTCATAATTTAAAACCCTACGGGCTTTCCAATATCACCGCATCTACTGCGTCAAATGTTGTTCCGCATAACCAACTATAGCGAAACACCATTTTTCTTGTACCTGCGGCAATCTTGAAAATCGCTCAGTTTAAATACCAATGGGGCCCGGTATAATATAACAATGGTTTGAGGGTCGGAGGGTAGCTGACAGCTATAAGCACCTAATAGCCTTCAGCCTAAACCCCTAACAGCCTACAGTATAAGCCCCTAAAAAGCTAAATTTGGATATATCAACAAGAGGAGAATCAAAATATGGGTAAAGTAGCCATCATCGGTGTCGGTCAAAGCACATTTGTTCGATCGTACCCTGGATCCATTCGGGAACTTGCGTTTGAAGGATTTAAAGACTGTATGCAGGATGCACAGATCGCGGCCAGTGACATCGATGCATCGATTGTCTGCTCGGCTCCCGAATATGACAAGCAACGGTCCCCGGCAGGTGTTTTTGCAGAATACCTGGGGCTGAATCCGCAACCGACGTTTTATGTGGAAAGCCTCTGTTCATCCAGTACGACGGGTTTGAAGCTTGCGTACTCCTTGGTAAAATCAGGACTCCACGACGTTGTGGCTGTTCTCGGTTTTCAAAAAATGTCCGAGATATCTTCTTCAGAATCCCAGGAAAGGATGGGTCGTGGAGCTGACATTCAATGGGAAAGTCCATTTGGAACCATGATGCCGGCTTATTACGCCATGTACGCACGCGCATACCTGGAACGATCCGGCGCAAGCCTGGATGATCTTTCCCTGATCCGCGTTAAGGCTGCCACATATGGCCAGATCAATGAAAAGGCGGTATACCGAAAACCCGTTACGTATGAAATGTTTCAGGATCCTGAACATATCATGGGAAGACCTGTGTCAACCCCTCTGCGAGTCGGTGATTGCTGTGCAAATGCGGATGGCAGTTCATGCATAATCGTGGCCAGTGAAGAAAAAGCGAAGTCCTTGTGCAAAAAGCCTGTCTGGATATTGGGTCTGGGATCCGCCTCGACTAGTGTAAACCTGGCTGGCAGGGATCTTTTTTCCGGACTTACGGTTGCACAGCATGCAGCGAATGAAGCATACAACATGGCGGGTATCACGCCCAAACATGTGGATGTTGCTGAGGTTCATGACTGTTTTACCATTGCTGAAATGATGGCCTATGAAAATCTCGGTTTTGCCGAGTTTGGAGAAGGCAAAAATCTCATCCAGGGCAAGGAAACGTATAAAGAGGGGAGCATTCCTGTAAATGTGGATGGCGGACTCCTTTCGAAAGGACATCCTATTGGGGCAACAGGAGGATCCCAAGTCAGAACCATTGTTTTGCAACTCAGGGACGAGGCCGGTGATATCCAGGTAAAAGACCCCGAAATCGGTCTGATACATAATATTGGCGGCGTGGGGCTTTACGGTAATGTGACGATATTGGGGAGATAAACATGGGAAAAAAACATGCAATAGACGATCGTTTTAATAAATTTGGAACAGTGAGCTTTACCGCTACAACCAAAACCAACGATTTTATCGACTTCCTTGAAAAGGGGAAAGTCATGGGTTCTCGATGCAAGGATTGTGGGCTTGTTTTCTTTCCTCCCAGGGCAGACTGCCACCATTGTCTGAACAGTGACATGGAATGGTTTGAAGTTACCGGAACAGGCAAATTGGTCACCTATAGTAAACTAACATTTGCGCCTATCGGTTTCGAAGACGATGTGCCCTACTGCATCGCGCTTCTGGACTATGGCGCATTCAAAGTTTTTGGAAGAATAGCATCCGACATTCCCGATGAAGAACTACAGATCGGTATGGATATGAAAACCAAAGCCAATACGCTTTCAAACGGTCAGTTGAACTATGTCTTTGACATAGCTTAACCATCTCTTTAAACGTAACACCTAACACTACATATAACCCAAGGACTAAAATATGACAGACGATAAAACCATTATTCTTGAAAAGTCGGACAATATTGCAACGCTGTTTTTTGCAAGACCCAAACACAATGTGTTCAACATTGGCATGATGAATCTTTTTTGTGATACCCTGGAAAATTTGTCTAAAGATCCTGATATTAAATGCCTGGTTATAAAGGGTCAGGGCCCCAGCTGGTGCGCCGGCGTCGATGTGGGGGATCACAAACCGGATATGGCTGACCAGATGATTGCGACTTTCAACCGTTCCTTGATGCTCCTGGAGACGCTGAAAATGCCTACCGTGGCAGCCGTACACGGTGCATGCCTTGGCGGCGGCATGGAGTACGCTATTGCATGTGACGTGATTATCGCCGGGGAAAGTGCAAAATTCGGTCAACCTGAAGTAAAGCTCGGATTTTTACCGCCCTACGCAGCCATACGTCTTCCCAAACTGGTTGGTCCGGCAAAAGCCATTGAAGTCTGCTGCTCCGGCAAGGTCTACAGCGCCGATGCCGCCAAATCCATGGGGTTTGTCAGCCAGACCGTCCCGGATGATCAATTTGACACAGCCGTTGAAGGCTGGATTAAAGATGTTCAGGCTAGCAGTGCCTTAATTTTGCGTCTGAACAAACAGGCGGTGACGCAGCACCTCGGCATGAGCACCTCGGATGCACTGCAAAGCGTTGGCGACCTGTTTCTCAATACCCTCATGAAAACAGAAGACACCCTGGAAGGGATCGCCAGTTTTTACGAGAAAAGAAGGCCGAACTGGAAGAATAAATAAACAAAGGCTATTAGGCTGTAGACTGTTAGACTATTAGGCTGATAACCGCCTACAGCCTACAGCCTACAGTCTAACAGCCTAACAGTCTAACAGTCTAATAGTCTAATAGTCTAAACAATGTCTCGCGAACAAATACTCATAAAAGAAGGCTGGACAAAGCAAACCACCCACGATGAGCCGCGCCTGTCCGATATCGTGGAGATGTATGAAGAGATAGGGCTGGAAGTTCTTCTTGAGCCTTTTAACCCAAGCGAAGAACCGGGTTGCACCGATTGCATGCAGGTATGCTCTGATAAATACAAGACGATTTATACTCGCCTAAAATCATAGAACGATTTTATTTAGCGCGACGTTGTCGCTTTTCTTTTTGCTCTGCGGACGAAATTTGTTGCTGCTCATAGCGGATGATTTTCAGCCCTACCAAAAACTTAAAACCAACTACTCGTTGTTTTAATTCAATTTAAGGGATAATAAACCATGAATCAGCACATGAATAGTGAATCCCCCGCTCTACTGATTATCGACATGGTCAAAGATAACTTCAAGGAAGAAAGAAAGCTTCCCATCACACCGCTGGCAAAAAAAACCATCGATCCCTTGAATCAAACCATACGATTTTTCCGTTCCCATGGATGGCCGGTCGTTTTTTCAACAGACGCTTTCAACGAGAAAGATTTTATCTTTACGGCTAGAATGCCGCCTCATTCTATAGCCGCAATCCCCTATATCCCCTCTTCCGCATAATGAAGTCCACTGAACTTATGAATGAACTCTCATCGCACATCTCATAAAACCTGGTGGACGGAATAAAACCCACTCTAGATAGACTTGAACGTCCATTATTTGTATATGCGGCGAAGCCGTCTAAGATAAAATTGCGAAGCGATTTTATCTTGACTTAACCGTTTTGTAGCTGTAATGTAGCTTCAAATAAAAAATGCGGTTCACACCTGCAACCAAATCGTATCCAAACAATAGCGTATAACAACTTTACCCCTCACAAATCTAAGGAAACGATCATGCACAAACTTCTCATTGATGAGCCGGGAAAGAAAATGCTTCTTCTCGGAAATGAAGCCATCGCCAGAGGCGCAATCGAGGCTGGTGTCGCCTTTGCCTCCACGTACCCGGGAACACCTTCTTCTGAAATATCCCTTTCCCTTTTCCAGATGTCCCAGCAGTGCGACCTCTATTTTGAGTACAGCACCAATGAAAAAGTGGCTCTCGAGGTAGCCGCCGGCGCTGCGAATTCAGGTGTTAAAACCATGTGCATTATGAAGCATGTGGGATTGAATGTCGCAGCAGACCCCCTCATGACACTTGCTTATGTGGGAGTCAAAGCCGGTCTTGTCATCTTGACTGCCGATGATCCCTTTATGTTTTCAAGCCAGAACGAACAGGACAATCGCTATTACGGAAAACTTTCGGGTTTGTCGATCATCGAACCCTCTTCGGTAGAAGAAGCCAAAGAAATGATTCCCTATGCCTTTGACCTTTCCGAAAAGTTACAGGAGCCCGTCCTCTTTCGTACCACCACACGCATAAATCACTCCACAGGGGTTGTCACCCTCGGATCCATTGAGAAACGCCAGACCAAAGGCACTTTCACCAAAGATCCTTTTAATCTTGTGACAGTCCCGGCAGTTTCCAGAAAATTACATGCCAAACTCCTTGAAAATATCCAAAAGGCTCAAGAAGTATCCGAAACATCGGAATATAATTTTTCTTCCGGCAACGGGCCCTGGGGTATTGTCTGCAACGGTGTCAGCTACAGTTATGTGTGCGATGCCATCAAGGACCTGGGGATCGATGATAAAGTCAAACTCCTGCGAATCGGTTTTTCCCATCCCATGCCGGAAAACCTGATCAAACAGTTTGCAGCAGACTGTGAAAAGATTCTTGTGGTGGAAGAAGGCGAACCTTTTATGGAAGAAACCATTAAATCGTTTGCCCAGGAAAGCCAGATTACCATCCCCATTCAAGGAAAGGGAGACGGACTTTTCAGCCGGCTGTATGAATTTGACCCCGCCTTGGTCAGAAAAGTCATTGCCACGTTCTTTGGGGTCCCCGTTACAATGGCTGTTGTTCCGGACTTAACGGATGTACCGGAAATACCCCAGCGACCACCCAATCTTTGTGCCGGTTGTTCTCACCGGGCCACTTTTTACGCCGTGGATAAAGCGCTTGAAGGCCAGGAAACCATTTATCCAACCGATATCGGCTGCTACACACTCGGATTTTTACCACCCCTGTCCAAAGGCGATTTTCTCATTTGCATGGGTTCTTCCGTAAGTTCCTCCTGTGGATTCTCAAAAACAACCGACAAAAAAGTCATATCCTTTATAGGGGACTCTACGTTCTTTCATTCCGGTATTACCGGGCTTGTCAACGCTGTCTTTAACAACCATAACTTTACCCTGATTATTCTGGATAACGGTACCACGGCCATGACAGGACACCAGCCAAACCCCGGTGTGGATATGGGAAATTTTAATCTGAGCGACTATGGTCGTATATCGATTGAAGCAGTTGTCAAAGGAATCGGTGTAAAGCACATCTCGAAAATCAAGCCGTTCAGATTAAAGAAAAGCATAGCAGCGATTAAAGAAGCGGTTGACTATGAGGGTGTCTCGGTAATTATAGCAGAAGAGATCTGCACCCTATACGCCAAAGGCTTGAAACAGTTAAAAGCCCGCCCCTTCTATGTAACCGACAAGTGCAAAGATCATAAAGACTGTATTACCAGCTTGGGGTGCCCTGCTTTTTATATCGAGAAAAGTCGTGTCAAAATTGATCCGGAGATATGTGTGGGGTGTGCAGTGTGTGCCCAGATATGCCCTGAAAATGCAATATTACCCATGAAATCTTAAGGATGAGTTCATGGATCTTAAACTAATTTTATTTTGAACCGCGCCGAAAGCAGCGGGGAAATAAGAAAATTGAAGATTGGATAAATTATGGAAACAAAAAGATTGATAATCGTAGCGGTGGGTGGTCAGGGGAATCTTCTGGCTTCAAAAGTTCTCGGCGAGGCTGCGTTGAATTCAGATATACCTGTGAAAATGAGTGAAATTCACGGAATGGCTCAGCGAGGTGGTGTTGTTGAATCGGCTATCGTTTTTGGAGATGCCAAAAGTACCATCATCTCTGATGGGGAAGCAGACATTCTGGTTGGATTTGAACCCTCTGAGACGTTGCGGGCCCTGAACAAATGCAGCAAAGAGACGGTGGTCATTACAAACACAACACCACTGCCTCCCTTTACCGTGGGCATCGGTATCGGCACATATCCTGATATGGAAGAGCTCCAGCGTCTGATCAGGGAAAAAACAAGTCGACTGGTTGCCTTTGATGCTTCTGACCTGGCAGTTCAGGCTGGCAACCCCATGTCATTGAACATTGTCCTGCTGGGGGCACTGATTCAGACCGGAATCTTGCCCTTGTCGGCAGAAAACATCAAACACGCGATCCGTACCACGACAAAACAGGCTTTTGTAGACACAAATATCAAAGCTTTTGAGTTAGGTTTTTCAGCTGCGGAAAGTAACACATAAAACTTAACACCTAACACCTAAAACCATCGTTATCCATATCATCAAGGAGGTAACAAATGCCCTGGAATAAAGAATTCGAGTGCATGCCGGCCGCAAAACTCAAAGAGTTACAATTGGAAAAGCTGAAAGAAACGGTTGAGTGGGTATCCAAAAAAATTCCTTTCTACAAAAATAAATTCAAGGAAATGGGGGTTAAGCCCGGTGATATTAAACGTCTGGACGATATTGCCAAATTTCCTGTTACTGTAAAAGAGGATTTGCGCGACAATTACCCCTTTGGACTGTGTGCGGTACCGCTGAAAGAAGTGGTCAGAGTACATGCCTCATCAGGAACCACGGGGAAGCCCATTACCGGGCCTTATACGCAGGCGGACCTTGAGCAGTGGACGGAGTGCATGGTCCGGAATTTCTGGGCTGCTGGTGTTCGGCCCGAAGATGTGGTTCAGAATGCTTATGGTCACGGTCTCTTTACCGGCGGTCTCGGGTTTCACCAGGGCTCTACGGCCCTCAAGTGCACGACGGTTCCCACCAGTGCCGGTCTGACGGAACGCCAGATTACTTTGATGAAAGACTTTAACGCCGATGTACTTTGCTGTACACCGTCTTATGCGCTGACCATTGCCGAACGTGCTGAAGAGTTAAAGGTCGATATCCAAAAATTGCCCTTAAGGGTCGGCATGTTCGGTGCCGAGCCCTGGACAACGCAGATGCGCAAAGAGATTGAAGAGCGTATGGGCATCAAGGCCCACGAATCTTATGGTTTGACAGAGCTTGGGGGCCCTGGCGTTTCTTTTGACTGCGAGGCCCAGGATGGTCTGCATATCAACGAAGACCACTATCTGGCTGAAATTGTCGACCCTGCAACCATGGAACCGCTGCCGCTGGGTGAAAAAGGTGAACTCATTTTCACATCCCTGCAGCGCAGAGCCATGCCCATGATCCGATATCGTACCAAAGATATCACCAGTCTCAGACGTGAAAAATGTGCCTGTGGCCGAACCCTGATCAAAATGCAGAAGGTGTTCGGACGAACCGACGATATGCTGATCATCAGCGGTGTCAATGTGTTCCCATCCCAGATAGAATCCCTACTGCTCGATATCGAAGAGGTCGAACCACAGTATCGTATGATCGTACGCAAAAAAGGCTACCTCGACCAGCTCGAGGTTCAGGTTGAAGGCAAAAAAGAAGTTTACGAAGCAGGCGCAGACAAACGATCCGAAATCGAAGGTAAGATCAGGGGACACATCAAGGGCAACATGGGTATCGGTGTTGAAGTCAACCTGGTAGAACCCAAGTTTATCGCCCGGAGTGAGGGCAAAGCCCTTCGCGTTGTGGATGAGCGGCCCAAACAGTTAAGATAATAGATATCCGGACTGAAGGAATTGATGCTGTTTAAAGCCTATTAGGGTTTGCTTCTGTAGAGACTCGGTTGAAAGAAATTCGAAATCCGAATATCGAAATCCGAAACAAATCCAAATATCGAATGCTTCAAAATCCCAGTAATTGCTTATGGGATTAACTGCCTAAAGCTTTGTTTTAGCCGAAACGACGAGCGCATGCCTCGTAGGTTCTAACACTTGGCGGTGCTTCGCATGCTGCGGGTTTCTTCATCCATTCGAATTTATGACATTTGATATTGTTTAGGATTTCGAATTTAGTGCTTCGGATTTAAAAAAGGAGGGGTAGATAAAAATGAAAGAATCATCGTCATTTGATCCCCGGAAATTCGCTGTCATCGGCGCGGGTCCTGTGGGTTGCATCGTTGCTGCTTTCCTTGCAAAAAATGGATATGACGTCACCCTTTGCGATATCATGCCTGAATTGCTGGAACCGGCTTTGGACCCCGGCATTACGCTGGAAGGTGCTGAAAACCTCCTGCAACCGGTGACCCGCATCTGTCTGGCTGTGGACGAACTGGCAGACAATCCACCGGATGTCATTTTCATTACCGTCAAAGCCAATGCACTCCCCTTGATCGTATCTGCCATTGAAGGTTTTTATAAAGAAGGCATGTTTGTCGTCAGTTGGCAGAATGGCATCGACACAGAGCTTGAAATATCAAAAACGCTTGGGGGGGCGCCCTCCATGCGAGCTGTTGTAAACTATGGCTGTGGTCTGAAAGCACCCTGTCATGTGTCCATGCCGTTTCACCACCCACCGCACTTTATACAGGAACTCAGTTCGGAATCAAAAGATGCTGCCGTTGCCATCGCCAATTCTCTCACGCAGAGCGGCCTTGAGACAAAACATACCGATCAGATTGTCTCAATGGTGTGGCGCAAAGCTGTCATGAACGCCTGTATGAACCCTGTATGTGCTGTTACAGGGCTAACCATGGCTCAGGCGATGAACGATCCCATGGTCTTTAATATCGTCGACAACCTGGTCAAGGAGTGCATCAAAGTAGCCAGGGCAAATGAAATCAATCTTGGATGGGATTTTTACCCTTTTGCGATTAACTATATGCGCAATGCTGGAAATCACAAACCATCCATGTTGATGGATATCGAAAACAAACGACGAACGGAGATCGACTATATCAATGGGAAATTCGTGGAATACGGTCAGAGAGCGGGTATTGAGACACCTTACAACATAACCTTGCGTTCCCTGGTTAAAGGCTTAGAATCCAAGTAATGACGTCATCGAAACCCATCTACGTCGGTGTCGATGTGGGAGCTTCCCGAACCAAACTCGCAATTTTGGATTCAACGCACCAGATGCTTGGTCATGACGTTCAGAAATCAGGAACTGATTTTTCGGCAACAGCCGATGCCTGCCTCGAAAATTCCCTAAAAATGGCCGGTGCTAGACGAGATGACATTCAACGTGTGGTCTCTACGGGCTATGGCCGCAAGAATGTAACCTACTCCGATGAAACCAAGACCGAAATCGGCTGCCACGCAAAGGGCTGTTACCTCTATTACCCTTTTGCAATCACCATTATCGATATCGGCGGTCAGGACAACAAGATCATCAAGCTGGATGACAAGGGCCGCAGAACCAGTTTTAAAATGAACCGGAAATGTGCTGCCGGGACCGGGGCCTTTCTGGAAGAAATGTCCCCGCGTTTGGACGTTTCCCTTGAGGCCATGGATGGGCTCGCCAGACAATCCATGGAGATGGTTAAACTGGGCAGCTTCTGTACTGTTTTTTCCGGTACGGAAGTGCTTGAAAACATCCGTCGCGGCAAAAAAGTCAGTGATATTATAAAGGGTCTCTTTTACTCGGTTATTAAACGAGTCATCGAAATGGATGCCTTTACAGATAAAGTGGTCATGACAGGTGGCGTTGTGGCCCACAACCCTTATCTCGTAACCATGACGGAAGAACTCATCAACAAGAAGATACTCGTACCCGAGTTTCCCCAGCTGACCGGTGCCATCGGGGGGGCATTGTATGCAATGCAAGGGTTGGAGGGAATGTAACGCAGGGTTGGAGGGGCTGAGGTTTGGAGGGTTGGAGGGTGGCTAAGAGCTGTCCGCAATAAGCACCTAATAGCCTACAGTCTAAACCCCTAAAATGCTATATTTATCGGTAAATAATTCAAAATTAAAAACTCAAAATTAAAAATTGAAATAGTGGGGTAATCCTATGGATGACGAAAAAAAGATCAATATTCGACGATTGAAAACTGCTCGTGATATGGGCAAGTTCATGGCGGATTATTACTATGAACTGGACGAAGCATCAAAAAGCGGCAAGCAGAAAATTGCCTGGTGCACCAGTGTGGGACCGGCAGAAATTCTCAGGGGGCTGGGGTATCTGATTTACTTTCCCGAAACGCACTCCGCCATGCTCGGTTCAACACGAATGGCAGTCGACCTCATACCCAAAGCCAATGCCATGGGATATTCACCGGAAATCTGTTCATACCTGACAGCCGACATCGGTGCCTTTTTAGAAGGCGTCTCACCCCTTTCCAGGGCATTCAAAGGTATTGAAGGTGTCCCCAAACCAGATATCCTGGTATTCAACACAAACCAGTGTCGGGATGTTCAGGACTGGTTTGCCTGGTACGGTGAGAGATTCAATGTGCCCGTTGTGGGCGTCCATACCTATCGTGGCGTAAAAGATGTAACACCTGCACACATAACATCGATTGCCCAGCAGATGGAAAACATTGTCGAGCCACTGGAGGAAGTTGCCGGGCGTAAACTGGACATGGATGAATTCCAACATGCCGTTGGTCTGTCCAGAGAATGCTCGAATCTGTGGGAAAAGTGCCTGGCGGCAGCGGCAGCAAAACCATCCCCCATCTCCTTTTTCGATGCCACCACCCTCATGGGTCCGGCCGTCGTCGGTCGCGGAACCCAGGAAGCCATTGATGCGTATAAACTCCTCCTGGAAGAACTGGAAGAACGTGTTTCCGACGGAACCGGCGTCATCGATCAGGAGCAACATCGCATTTACTGGGATGGCATGCCGGTGTGGGGTCGTCTGAGCATGCACTCCAAACTGTTTGCCTCCCTCAATGCCAGTGTCATTGCATCCACCTATTGCAGTTCCTGGATATTTTCGGCCCTGGACTCGAGTGATCCTTTCAACAGTATGGCCAGGGCATACACCGAACTCTTTATCGTCAGATCAGACGAATACAAGGAGCAGTACATCAAGGAAAAACTCGACTTATTCAAAATTGACGGGGTGGTCTATCACGATGCCAAGACCTGCCCCAACAACTCCAACTGTCGCTATGGTATGCCTCAACGGCTCGAGGATGAAACCCACATACCGAGCCTGACAATCAATGGGGATTTGAATGATCTGCGCCTCCTGTCCGATGAGCAGACCAAGACGAATGTGGAGGCATTTATTGAGCAGTTGGAAGAGAACCGATAAATGCCCGAGTAAGAAATGAACGTCGAACATCGAACGTCCAACATCGAATTTTGAATTTAAAGATGAAGAAACAGATACAAACAATTGTTACAATCGAGACGCATCACCACGCCAATCCATAGGTAAGACTGGAACTAAACAGACATTTTCCGGTAATCAATATTCTTTTCATTCGATGTTGGACGTTCGATGTTCGATGTTGGACGTTCATCTTTTAAATTAATCATTTGATTATAGTCTGCCTTTAAAGGCATGAAATTAATGGAGGAACCCATGTTAGACACCCTATTCCGCCCCAAATCCGTGGCCGTCATAGGCGCATCCACCAAAGAACTGTCCATTGGTAACCGCGTCATCCGAAACCTCGTGGATTTTGGCTTCAAGGGACCCATTTTCCCGATCAACCCCAAAGCGGACGAAGTCAGAGGTATCAAGGCGTACAAATCGATATTGGATGCCCCTGACAATATCGATGTCGTCCACATGGTCATTCCGGCCAAATTCGTACCCATGGCAGTTGAAGACTGCGGTAAGAAAGGTGTCAAAAACATCATTATCAATTCAGGCGGTTTTTCCGAAATCGGCCCCGAGGGCGATGTCTATGAAAAGGCTTTTCTCGAAAAGGCCCGGCAATACAACATTCGTGTTTTAGGTCCCAATTGCCAGGGAATCATCAATACCGACCCTGATGTGCGCGCTTACTGCAATTTTACATTTACCAAGCCGGACATCGGTCATATTTCCATCGTGGCCCTCAGTGGTGGCGTAGCGGAAGTGATCCACCAGGGCTTTTCCGCCATGGGTGTCGGCACACGCATCTATGCTTCAAACGGCAATGCCTGCGACATCACCATACCGGAAATTATTCAATACCTTGGCGATGATGATGGGACGCGGGTTATCGTCACCTACGTCGAAGGACTGAGAGATCCTGCGACTTTCATGAAAGTCGCCCGGGAAGTTGCTGCAAAGAAACCGATCCTGGCCATGAAAGCCGGAAGAACCATGCAAGGAGCCCAGGCCGCTGCGTCTCATACCGGCGGTTTGGCCAAAGAAGATCTCGCCACGGACCTGATATTCAAAAAAGCCGGTGTACTGACATTCATGGACGAAGGCGAACTGATTCAGGCTGCCGCTGCTTTTGCGTCCCAGCCCATTCCCAAAGGCAACCGCGTGGGTATCATCACCAACACGGGTGGGCCGGCCGTCATTGCCACAGACATTCTGGTGGGTGCCGGTGCGGAAATACCGCCTCTGCCCCAAAAGACAGAAATGCTTCTCAAGGAAAGCCTCTTTCCGGAAGCATCGGTCAACAACCCTGTTGATGTACTTGCCACGGGAAATGCCGCTCATTACCGAACCTGTATGGATGCCATGACAGCCGACGATACCTTTGATGCCTTGTACATCAATTTCGTAACGCCCTTTTTTGTCGATACGGACAGCATCGCCAAGGAGATTGCTGAAGTCAATCAGCAGGATGGCAAACCAATGGTCTGCAATCTCATGACGGACAAACAGCAGTGGACTGAAACGACAAACATCCTTATGCAGGCGCAGGTTCCCACCTATGCCCTGCCCGGAGAAGCCGCACGCGCTATGGCTGCGCTGGTACGTTACCAGGACATAAGGTCCCGGGACATTGGAGAAGCTGTTGTTTTCGAGGATGTTGACAAAGGTAAAGTCAGTGCAATCCTCACCCGGGCCAAGGATGCAAATCACACCTTTTTAACGGCTGAAGACGTATACGACATACTGGGGGCATATGGCATTCCATCGGCCAAATGGTCCATGGTGTCCACGGCTGCGGATGGCGTAACGGCTGCCGATGACCTGGGATATCCGGTTGTTGTCAAGGCAGATGCCGCTTCCATCGTACACAAAAGCGACATGGGCGGTGTGGCTATAAATCTAAAAACGGCTGCCGATGTTCAAAAAACCATTGAGGGTATGCGTGACCGCCTCAAGGCGGATGACCTCACTTTTCTGGTCCAGAAATATCTACCAGAGGGCTTGGAAATCATCCTGGGTGCCAAAGCTGAAACGGGGCTGGGCCATTTGATCATGTTCGGCATGGGGGGCATCTACGTCGAAGTGCTTAAAGATGTGGTGTTTAACCTGACACCGGTGACAGCCTTTGAAGCCGAAGAAATGCTTGATTCCATACAGCTGTCGCCAATTCTAAAGGGCGTTCGCGGACAAAAAGGGGTTTTTAGAAATGGTATCACAGACATCATTCAGCGCCTGTCACAACTCGTTTCGGATCACCCCATGATCCAGGAGCTGGATTTGAATCCCACCCTGGCTTTCGAGGACAGTGTGGTGGTGGTGGATGCGAGGATTAGCATCTAATTTTTAATGTTTAATTTTGAGTTTTTTAATATAGTCTACAGAGCTTAATATATTTATTGAACGAATACTTCGGAAAGGAGTCAGTATGACCGCCTGGATGAATTTGGGTCAGCAGTTAAAATTGAATGCATCCAAGTACCCCGATACCATTGCCATAGCAGATAAAGACCGCCAATACACCTTTCCCGAGACCAATCAACGGGTAAATAAGTTATGCCACAGCTTGCTATCATTGGGATTGCGTAAAGGCGACAAGGTAGCGGTGTTCATGGAAAACAGCATCGAGATCGTGGAAATTTTTCTTGCCACAGCCAAAACCGGTCTCGTGATTGTTCCTATCAATTTTCGTCTCGTAGGAAGAGAGGTTTCTTACATTGTCAACAACTCCGATGCCAAAGCGTTCATTGTGGATAATGAGTTCACGCCCATGATCGACGGGATCAAGGGTGACCTCAAGGCTATCCCACCCAGCAACTATATCGTCGTCGGGAAAGCAGACCATGGCTACCAGGCATACGAGCCCTTCATCGAAAAAAGCCCGGATCATGAACCCGTAAGCGATGTGGCACCCAAAGATACTTGGATCCTGATTTATACCTCCGGAACCACTGGAAAGCCAAAAGGCGTGGTCCGTTCCCATGAATCGCACATCGCTTTTTTCCTGATCAACGCCATCGACTTTGGGTTCGACGAGCACGACGTCTGTTTGAACGTCATGCCCCTGTGTCATATCAACTCAACCTTTTTTACATTCACCTTCACCTATGTGGGGGCTACCGTCTATATTCATCCGGCCCGCTCATTTAAACCGCAACAAATTCTTGGTATTATCGAGAAACAAAAAATCACGTTTATTTCCCTGATTCCGACGCATTACAATCTGATTCTGAATATTGCGGAACAAGCCCAAAAATACGATGTCAGCTCTATTCGAAAGCTTCTCTGCTCCTCTGCACCGGTCCACAAGAAAATGAAACTGGACATCATGGATTTTTTCCAGGGTGTGGATCTCTATGAAGCGTATGGTTCCACCGAAGCCGGTATCGTCACTGTATTGAAACCTGAAAATCAACTTCGAAAGCTGGGTTCCATTGGAAAAGAATCGCTGGGGACCGATTTTATCAAAATTCTCGATGAAAACGGGAATGAAGTCGGGTCCGGAGAGGTGGGTGAACTCTACTCCCGGGGACCCATGTTGTTTGATGAGTATTACAAATTACCGGATAAGACAAAAGAAGCCTTTCAGGGAGAGTGGTTCAGTGCCGGTGACATGGCACGTAAAGATGAAGACGGGTTTTACCAGATTGTCGACAGAAAGGACAACATGATCATCACCGGGGGAGAAAATGTCTACCCCAGTGAAATCGAAGAAGTCGTCGGCAGCCACGATTGTGTATTCGACTGTGCGGTTATCGGCATCCCCGATGACAAGTGGGGCGAAAAAGTAGTTGCTGTGGTTATTCCCAAGGGCAGTGAGGACATCAAAGTCACCGAGGAAATGATTGTGGACTGCTGCAAGGATCAGATGGCCGGCTACAAGCGACCCAAAGAAATCCTTTTTATCAAGGAAGATGAAATGCCCCGTACACCGACGGGGAAGATTCTTCATAGGAAACTAAGGGAAAAATTTAAATCGAATTAAACAACCTTATAATTCGATTCAAATTTTTCAGGCTGATTAGACTGTTAGTCAATTAGGCTATTAGGTAAAAAATATAGGAAAAGCTTTTGCGGGATCATAAAAAGCTACGGGCATTTGCACTTGCCGATGAAATTGCCGTTTTAACCTATAAAATGACAAAAGATTTTCCAAAGGAAGAGGTCTATGGGCTATCTTCCCAGATGAGAAGAGCGGCAGTTTCAATCCCATCAAATATCGTTGAAGGGTGTGCGCGTGAGAGTCAGGTTGAATATCTTCGCTTTCTTGAAATTGCCTTTAGCTCCTTAAGGGAGTTACAATATCAATTCGGGCTATCCATGCGTTTAGGGTATTTGAATGATTCCGACATTTCGGAATGCAATTCAAAATTGATAGAAACCGGGAAAGTTTTAGCCGCCTTGCTGAGATCCTTACGCAAAACCTAACAGCCTAACTGTCTAATAGCCTAACAGTCTAAAATACTTAAACCCTATGACCATCTAATTAAAAACCCTAATATTCTAAGGAGGAAATCAAATGCTCAAAAAAGCTTATATCCCCTACGGCGGTTACTACAGTTCACCGTTCTGCCGCTGGCAAGGAAGTTTGCAGAACGAAAATTCCATTGTACTGGGTGCGGAAACATCTAAACGGTGGCTCGCCGAAAAGGGCTATGATGCCGGGATGTTCGACTATCTTTATCTCGGCATCACCATCAGCCAGATTCATCAGTTCTACGCTGCGCCCTGGGCGGCTTCCTTGATGGGAGCCGGTCACATACCCGGTATCACCTTGGGCCAGGCCTGTACCACCGGTACCACCTGCGTTTTCCAGGCGGCTGTGGGTGTGGAAACAGGGCTCTATCAAAATGCTTACGTCCTGACCACGGACCGCACTTCCAACGGACCGCATACAATTTGGCCGAACCCCAAAGGACCCGGTGGTGAGGTCATTTCCGAAAACTGGCTCATGGACAATTTCAACGCAGATCCCAATGTGGGTCTCAGGATGATCGAAACCGCAGAAAATGTTGCCAAAGAAGAAAATATATCAAAAGAAGCCTGTGATGCCGCAGCATTGAAACGCTACGAACAATATCTCATGTCCCTGGAAAACGACCGCGAGTTTCAGAAAAAATATATGTTTCCGGCAGAAATCAAACTGTCCAGGAAAAAGAGTATTCTCGTAGAAGAAGACGAAGGTATTACACCTGCCACTGCCGAAGGTTTGGCATCTCTCAGGCCATTGATACCCGGCGGCGTTCTCAGTTTTGGCGCACAAACCCATCCAGCCGATGGTAATTCTAGTATGATCGTCACCACCCAGGAGAAAGCAAAAGAACTGAGTGCCGATCCTGCCATGCCGATTCAAGTGATATCCTACGGTTTTTCCAGGGAGAAAAAGGGCTACATGGCTGCAGCCCCTGTTCCTGCAACCAAAATGGCCCTTGAAAATGCCGGCCTTTCTATCGGCGACATGAAAGTCATCAAATCTCACAACCCCTTTATCGTGAATGACATCAATTTTGCCAAGCAATTCGGCATCGATGTCAATGACATGAATAACTATGGCTGTTCCATGATCTACGGACACCCCCAGGGGTCCACGGCAACACGTTTGATTATTGAAGGTATCGAAGAAACGGTCATGAGGGGCGGTGGTTATTTCCTCTGGACCGGCTGTGCGGCGGGGGATTCTGGGGCTTCGTTAATTCTTAGAATAGGATAATAGGCTGTAGACTGTTAGACTGTTAGACTGTTAGACTATTAGGGGCTAACGGTCTACAGTCTAAACCCCTAATAGGCTTTGTCAGGGTTCAAGGGGCCGGGGGATACAAAGGGTTCGAGGGCAGCTGAAAGCCATCAGCAGAAAGCACCTAACAGCCTACAGTCTAAATCCCTAACAGCCTGTTCTCAGAGGGTGTTCGATTTATGGTCGACACAATAGCCCTGCCCTCCTGGTATTCAATTAGATTGAGAGCCGCATAGTCTTGAGGGATGCTGAAAAGTTCCTGAATCGGCTTCTTTAATACATGACATAAAATTATGCGGTTCACACCGGCATGGGTCACCACAAGTGCGTTTCCGGTCGTCTCTGCGGCAATCTTTTGAAACACCGGAATGACCCGAGCATGAAGATCCTGAAAACTCTCGCCATGGGGTGTCTGAAAGCTATCCAGATGCCTGCCACGTTCTTCCCATGCATCAGGGAAGCGCTTCTTGATCGTTTCCATGCGTTCACCGTCCCAGTCGCCAAGATTGATTTCGCGCAACTGTGCCATGACTTCGATCTCTGAATCAGGAAGAGCGGACACGATCCTGGCGGTATCGAGCGCACGGCTCAAATCGCTGCAATAGACTTTTTCAAAAGCGACATGGGAAAGTTTCTCCTGCCACCACCCTGCCTGGCTTAGGCCTGTAGAACTTAAGGGAACATCCGTCTGACCGATGTAGCGATTTTTGTCGCTGTTTTCAATTTCACCGTGGCGGAGTAGATATATTTGTTTATTATTTGTCATTCAATCCGCTATGATATTTTTAAAAAAATGAACATCCAACATCGAACATTATGTTTCAGATATGGAGTTTAATCAATGGAAATCAGCAGTGTATTATGTTAGACGTGTCGCAATGACCTCGAATATCGCAAAAAGTATCCATACCCGGTTGCTGACTTGGTACGATCAAAACCATCGCAAACTGCCATGGAGAGAAACCAGCGATCCCTATGCCGTATGGGTATCGGAAGTGATGCTCCAGGTCAAAACCGTCATCCCCTATTACAGACGATTTTTAAGTGCCTTCCCAACCATAGAGGATCTTGCTGCTTCAGAGCTTCAAACCGTGTTGAAACGATGGGAAGGCTTGGGGTATTACGGGCGTGCCCGCAATATGCATCGCGCATCCGGTATCATCGTAAAAACGTATCAAAGTAAATTTCCCGACACATGGAAGCAGATCCACGATCTGCCGGGTGTCGGTGATTATATCGCTGCAGCCGTTTTGAGTATCGCCTTCAATCACTGCCATGCTGTTGTGGATGGGAATGTCAAACGGGTACTGGCACGGCTCTTCAGGATTGATATCCCGGTGAATCAGGCATCAGCCGGCAAAATCTTTACAAAACATGCCGATAGAATGCTTTATAAACCCGAACCCGGAAAATACAACCAGGCCATGATGGAACTGGGCGCCCTGATCTGTAGGCCCCACTCCCCACTTTGCGGTTCGTGTCCAATTCAGCCGGCATGCAAGGCGTACCAATCATCCACCGTAGATATATACCCCAAGCGCGTTAAGGCAAAAAAGACACCCCTGTATAACATCGCCATCGGTGTTGTGCTGAAAAACAACAAGGTGCTCATTACACAGCGCCGGAATGACGGTCTGTTGGGTGGATTATGGGAGTTCCCAGGCGGTAAAATCAAACAAGGGGAAACATCTGAGAAAGCCTGTATCCGCGAAATCAAGGAGGAAACCGGTCTTGAGGTTGTGACTCGTCAGTATCTGACACAGGTCAAACATGCCTACACCCACTTCAAAATCATCGTAGATGTGTTTATTTGCGATCATGTTTCTGGTATTGTCGTCCTGAACGGCCCGGTGGACTACCAGTGGATTACACTGGAACAAATCGATGATTACCCAATTCCCAGGGCAAATCATAAATTTATTCCTCGCCTCAGGGAGGCAGTAAACAAAATGCAGGGTTCGGGGTTCAGGGGTCGGAGTGATTGAGTATGCTCATAGATCATAGCTGATAAGTCATAGGAAATGCGCGGCAACTGAAAGCTATCAGCAGAAAGCACCTAATAAACTATAGGGTTCGAGGGTAGCTAAAAGCCATCAGCAGAAAGCACCTAACAAATTGTAGGGTTTGAGGGTCGGAGGTTGATACAAGGGTTCGAGGGTAGCTAAAAGCCATTAGCAGAAAGCACCTAACAGTCTAATAGCCTACAGCCTAAACCTCTAACAGACCATATTGGGTTGGAGGGATTGAGGGGCTGAGGTTTGGAGGGTGGCTGAGAGCTGTCCGCGATAAGCACCTAATAGCCTAATAGTCTAATAGTCTACAGCCTATATTTTCATCTTTTACTTCAACTTCTATCTACAACCAACTGGTATTATATGCTATTAAAAGAAAAGCACTTTGGTCCCATATGGTTTATTCCCGGGGAAAACAAAGGCCGGTATCCGTTTTGTCATTCCATCTACATAGAGGGGCCCGGCATCCTGATCGACCCGGCATCCAACCGTGAAAGACTGCTGGAGATCAAGAAAAATCACGGTGTGAAAACCGTCTGGCTGAGTCACTGGCATGAAGATCATTTCATGCATCTCGATCTTTTTGATGAATTGCCGTTTATGATATCCAAAGAAGACGCCGCCCCTCTTTCCGGCATGGAATGTTTTTTGGATGGTTATGGTGTTGACCGGGATGCTCGAACGGAGTGGCGATCTCTACTAAACGAGGTCTTTCATTTTCATCCCAGAAAACCACATGCTTTTCTTCCGGTTGGATCAACCGTCTCCCTGGATTCCATAACAATAAATATTCTGGCCGCGCCCGGTCATACACCCGGAAGTGTTGCCCTGCATTTTCCCGATCACGACATTCTATTCCTTGCCGATTACGATCTGACACCCTTTGGCCCCTGGTACGGTGATGTGGGATCGAGTATCGAGCAAACCATGGCATCCATCAAAATGCTTCAGCAGATACCGGCATCCACCTGGTTGACTTCTCATGAACAAGGGGTTTTCGAGAAACAACCCGGACCGTTGTGGCAAAGCTATCTGGATGTTATCCATGAGCGTGAGGCAAAGCTTTTGACCCTCCTGGAGAGACCTTGTACCATTCAAGATATCGTTAATGCCTGGATCGTCTATCGTAAACCAAGAGAACCCTTATCTTTCTACGCATTTACAGAAAAAGCCTTGATGAGCAAACACTTGAATTTATTGATACATCAGGGTGTTGTGGAATACGATAATGATAGCTACCTAAAAATTGGCTAAACGACACAAAACCGAGCGACAACGTCGCGTTCGATAAAATCGTGTAACGATTTTATTCGGGGACTTAAAATGAATAATAGAGCAGATGTCATTGGCTACATGAAAAAAGTTAGCCTATCTTTGGAAACAGGCACAACACAGGACAGCATGGATTTAAGTGAACAACCCTTTTCGTTTCAGTTCATTTACGGCGTGGGTACCGAGGGTGTCTGTCTGTTTGAAAAGGCCCTTTTTGAAAAACGGCCAGGGGAAAAAATCCTCTTGCAAGTCGATCCGCACCAGACAGGAGAGATTTTTGGTCATCTCAAACAACGTCTGTTCAATTTTCTGCCCATGAATAGGTCCTTTTATTTAAAATCAACCATCACTGCCATCGAAGCAGCAGATAACCGCGAAATAGTGCAGGCCCTCGCCAAAGGAACCGGTTCAAGCGATTGTGGTTGCGGCTGTGATGGTAACTGTGCTTGCTGAAATAAATTCGTTTTACGAATTTATAATACGCGACAATGTCGCTCATGCTAAAATCTTATATAGATTTTATTTGCATTCGATTATAAAAGATAGTAATCGATAAAATAGCTATTTTTAAGCTAC
>RCNC010000513.1_pt1 | contig 24802 bp, 18 predicted proteins | sample 2041301 | NCBI WGS metagenome assembly RCNC01 (sample SAMN09708231, study PRJNA481090) | Marine sediment metagenome, whole genome shotgun sequencing project. | biome: marine sediment; feature: ocean; material: sediment; isolation source: Sewage treatment plant 13A marine sediment (STP13A) ...
TAATCCTCAGGATTAAATATAATCAGATTAGTATAGTAGTCTACTGCAGATTTGTAATGTTCTTTTGCTTCTTTTAATCGACCTGCATGTTTATAGATCTTTGCTTTTAGCAAATAGGCATCTCCTTCGGTTTCTTCGAGATCATTAAATTCTGATGAACTGGCCTGTTCAATATGTTCAATGGCACTGAAATATTTCCCATCATAAAGATCTAATTCCGCAATCATCCTGTAATAATCCTTACCTGTTTTTTCTTCGGCCTCCAATAATACGACCCTTGCTTGAGCAGTATTTCCTGTTGCTAAAAGGGCTTCAATCTTATTAAAATAAGGTGCATGCCATTGCGGTATCAATGAAATGGCCCTGTCCTGGCATTCTATGCATTTCGAAAAATCATGCAGATAGAGATATGATATTCCCAGATTGGTTAAGAAGAGTACATTTCGAGGATTGGAATCAAACACCTTATCGGTAAGATTTTTAACTTCCTCCCAGTTCCCGAGCGTTCTCCATATGATCGATAAATAAAATAAATATTCATAATTGGCAGGTCTTTGCTCAAGTGCTTTCTCAAATGAAGCGAGAGCAAGTCTATATTCAGCTATTCCATAATAGTAATAAAAGCCCATGGCTACATGAGCCTCAGGCAGATCCGGCTTAAGCTCAAATGCTTTCTTAATATCTGCCTCGCAATCAACAAGTTCATTTATGTCAAAATATTCGGCATCTATCCCCCAGATTCTTGCTTTTGCACGATTGGCATAAGCTTCAGCAAATGTCGGATCTTCACGAATTGCTTTCGTAAAATACATAATCGCTTTAGCGTAACTTATGGAATCTATGTATTCACTTTTCAACGGATCAGTAAGTTCATTTCCAGTTTGAATCATTTCCCAGGTATCCCGGGTCATCGCATCTCCAATGGATGCAAGCATGCTTGCCCTAGCTGAAACGGGTTGTTTACTTATAAGATCTTTTTCTTCGATAGTAAGGTAGGTTCTTAATTTTTTAGTGATTTTTCTGGAGATTTTGCGGCTGCATCTGCATATTTCAGATCCCGGCCAATTGCCTTCAATTTCATAATTCTTTGACCATAATAATCTTCCATCCTCAACTGATATTAGGTCCACAGAGAGATGTTTTTCGACTAAGATATCGTGTGGTTTCCAATCAACCAATATTGCTACGGATAGATCATTCCCCATATTGGAATAGGATTTGCCTTTTCTTAAATACTTTCTTGAATTTTCCCAGGGAAGGACCGTGTAATTTTTAACCTTTGTTAAACCAGACGTAATTTCATGTCCGATAAATTCAAAGTGTCGTGCTTCGGAGGGATTCAGATCATCATCGAGTAATGGAAGTACTGCAATAGATTTATCAATGCGATCGATCTTTTTTATATTGATACCATCGATGATATTGTAAGACAGAAGCCCAAGAATGATAATTATACTTAGAAATGTGGAAGCCTTATATGTTTTTAGTTTTTGTGACGGGATTGCAACCTTATCATCTGTGATGGGGTCGGTTTTTATAATTCCGCCAGGGGTAATGTCATATATCCAGGAAAACCATAAAGATCCTAAGAAACCTACCCCAAGTAGCCATATAAACCATACTGGGACATTCTCAATCCCAAATACATTGCATATGTTTTGGGCAGCCTCTAATAGAATTAAGATTGACGCTCCGTATACAATAATACCACGGAAGACCCTTCTGCGCTTCAGCTCTTGAAAAAACCTAGTAAAGTTTGGAGTTTTCATAGTTTTAGCTGATCTACTATTGCGAGTCTAAGCGAAAATCTATTTAATTTCCGACTTTTATATCATTTATCCAAATAATATTTCTTTGGCTCATTATTTGTTTCTTTCAATCCCTCAAACAATTACGAAAAATATTGAAATCTAAGTGTGAAAACGAAATAGTGCCTACGTTCAGGGCCAGGTTTCAAAAAGTGCATATAATAGAGGCTCACCCTCTCTTACCGTAATTAAAAATGAGTAATTTTATTCTGCGTAAATTGCATTGAATATCTCTCTGTACGATTCCAATCTACCCCTAAACATACAGGTAATGTTCAAAACTGAAATATCAGTTTAACAAGACAATTGTAAAAGAATTAAACTTAAAACTTGAAAAAATGGAAAAAGTGCTCAGGATCAGTATGTTTATTGTCTTTATGACGGTATTATTTATGCCCGCTGCATTGGGCCAGGAAAAAAAGGCCAAATCAGATACCTTGGTTGTCGTATGGACAAGCGGGGACATTGAGCTTGCAGAAAAAATGGTTTATATGTATGTGCATGCAGCGAAAGGTGCCAAATGGTTTGATGAGGTTATCTTTATTGTATGGGGACCATCAGCAAAACTACTGTCGGAGAATGTAAACCTGCAGGAAAGATTAAAGAAAATGCAGGAAATAGGTATTCGGACAGAAGCCTGTGTGGCCTGTGCCAGGATGTATGGTGTGGATGACGATCTCCGTGAGTTGGGAATTGATGTAAAGGGTATGGGAGGGCCCCTGTCAGATTATCTGAAAAAAGGATATCATATGCTGACATTTTAGGAAAAATACCAAACTCACCTGATATTTGGTGCCCAGTGAGCCATCATTAAAATGGATCCTGCTGTACCATCCATAGTGGGCTCATTTGTTGAATAATCACCGACGTCATCGTGATATACTACATATTTGTTCTGTACATCTGCAAACTCATCAGGATTAACAAGGATCAAGCCCTGCAAAGAATTGTAAATGGATGAAAATACCGGTCCATCCACCAGTCCACCGGCCACTTCCAATTTTGTTAAAGCCCAGATACTTGTATGAACATCGATGGGATATTCGCCCTTGGCGGGGATTCCGGTAAACATTGATGTTCCCCAGGGATTTCTTCCGAACAACCAGTCTCTCTGTTCCACTAAAAACTGGTGATACCTTGTATCAGAAGTCATTTTTTCATACAGGATCACCTGGGTAATCAGGCTGGTAAGCAGGTTATTTGAGCACCATATAAACGGAATGCCAATACCATATGGATTGGTTAAGGCCTTATTGAAAGTATAGTCGATACCAGTGCGGTAATAACCTGCCAGCGTATCCTGGAAATTTTGGTCCACCAGATCGTATAAAGCAAAATGCCCCAGATTAATAAATGGATAGTACTGATAATGAGCAGCAGTATCTAAATTCATCCAAGATACTGTATTAGCTAAAGTTGCATACCTTTTGGCCTCTTCCAGGTATGATTTTTCCCCTGTTGTTTTATAAAGTTCAGCCGCACCCCACTCCATATCATCAGCCCAAGTTTCTTCGGTATATCGATAGGGCGCACCATACGAATTACCCTGTTGGAAACCTTCCTTCTCCCTGCCTAATTGGTATAGGGACCGGGCAGCATCTAAGCATTTTTTTGAAAAGGCTGCATCATTTAAGTGATCTTTCCAGATACGTGCTGCCAATGCCATGGCTGCAGCTGATCTCCCTGCCAGGTTGGCAATACCCGTTGCTTCACTTTTATATTCTCTAAGGCCCTGGGGTTCACCGGTTGCAAAATAGGCAACCCTGGAACCATTGGACCCCCAACCATAATCAGAGGGATCATTGTCAGGCATTTTCCAACCTAAATGATCTCGGTCATCGGCTACCTGGTGATATAGCTGGGTTGGTGTGGGGTGGAGTTTATGTATCCAGTCAAGGCCCCATTTTGCCTCATCTAATACATCAGGAATATTATTCGGGAATGCCTGGCCCAGATCATTTACTTCATCGGCAAATTTGTCCGGGTATAATTCATAAGCCAGCAGCATATGTCCGGTTGCATAACTGCCGGTTATCAGGTATTTCAATTGATCACCTGCATCATGCCAACCACCACTTACATCCACAAAAGTTGAATCGGGCAGGGGACCAAACATAGACCTTCCATCCTGCTGGTGACAAACTATATCCAAAAAGGGATTATATCCACAGCGTTGTTGTCGCATAAAACCCAGGAGAATTTCGGTTTGGTTTTGATAAGCGTCTGATGAAATACTGAAAGTCTGTGATTTGCTTTTTGATTTTTCTCCCTGCAGAAAATAATTACCCGATAATTCTATTTGGGAAAAGTCAATTTCATAATAGTAGTTAAATGTCCCCCAGCCTTTGGATTTGGAGCGTTTTGGTTTTAATGTAGCTATAGATGATTGGCTATCATCCGAAATTAATAGCATTCTTTCTTTTATGGCTGCGTGGGAAAAGGCAATTGCAATTTTACTTTCGCCAGGCAAATAACCAAGCTGGTTGACACGGATATATGGTACCTCAGGATTTTTGGAAGAATCCATATTTACGGTTTGCTGGAAAACCAGGAAGACACTTAGAAGAAGTATTATCATATTGGAGTATAATTTATTGCTTATAATATTCAGTTAGTTGTTTGAACTGGTAATCCCTGTTTTCCAATTCTGTAATTAAATCCTCCAGGCGATAATAAAATTTATCTGTTCGCTCCGGAGCTGTTCCTATATGTATTAGCAGAATAAAGCCATTTAATCCACTGGAGGTTGTACTTTCGAAAGATAAAATACGCTCATAGATTTCCTGGCTACCAATATACCCGTCACCCATATCAGGAGTTGTATAATCTGCACTTGATCTTGTTCCCGGGGTATAATTAATGAGAATTAGTCCAAGTTCATCAGTCCAATCACTTATTTGCTGGTTATACCATTCATATGGTGGCATGAAAAAGGGAGCTTCAATTTTTTTAATACCAAAAGCCGCCATTACCTGATAATTGTTCTTTAAGTCGGAAGTAAATTCTTCCTTGCTTACCAGTAGAGAATCACGGTTGGTCCAGGAGGCATACAGCAAATGTTTATCTGAATGGGGACCAAGGTAGTGTCCCTTTTTCCGAAGTTTTTTAATCAACTTTTTGTTTTCGGGGGAACGATAAAAATCACCTGTAAAGAAAAAATGTGCAGGGACTCCTTTATCCTGTAAAACCCGATTAATCCATTTCCCTCCATCATTGAAATCACCGCCGGTAAATGTCAGGTAAATATTCTTTTCAGTTGTATCTGCGCGCTCAAGTCCCCCGTACCTGAAGATGGCATGATTTAAAAAAGATGCTTTACCAGGATCCTGTGCAGAAACCACAGAAGCCATGAAGCATACAACAATAGTTATTGGTATTTTAAAATCCCAGTTCATAATCAAACTCCGGCAACCCTTCTTTTATATTCAGCCAATGCAGCATCTAACCTTTCATGGGCTGTGGTATCACCGGGCACATTATGTGATGGATGGATGAATAGTTTTACATTTCTGTCGGCTAGAATTTCAGCAACTGTTGTGATTGTCATCCATACAATACTGACGTAGGCATGCGTAGACAGTGGCCCGATTTTATCCTGGTGGTTTTTCAGATCGACGCTGGCATCCTGAAGTGGCACACAAGAGTCAACAACTATATCAGCAATTTCAAAAATGTTCTTTCCGCAGGAGTGTCTTGATTTTTTACCCTTGGATTCTTCTGCTGAACCAAATACCACAACAGACATTCCAAGCTCTTTTGATCTCAGGGCCACATCAATATTTACGTTGTTGATCCCGGTATGTGAAAACAACCACATGGTATCACGCTTATCGAAATTATATCCTTTCATAATTTGATCTCCATACCCTTCAACACGTTCCAGGAATATAAATTGATGCACCCCCATATCACCGACGATATGAGTGAAAAATGACAATGGTAATTCAATAATGGGATGAAATCCGACAAAGCCACCAATTCTAGGGTACATTTCCTCAACTGGCAAAGTGGAATGCCCGCAGCCAAAGGTGTGTACCCATCGTCCCTTTTCAATGGAATCAGCCATTACAATGGCCGCTTTTGTAATGTTCTCCAATTGGGTCTCTTCAATCTTATCCATTATATTTCTGGCATTCTCCAGCCATTTTTTTGCTAACATAGTTCAAGATTTATCAGGTGATTAATTTATTTTTTTGGTTGACAATTTTTGGAAGCTTTAATATGGCAATCAACAAAAGAAAAGATGCACAAATCAGTAACACCAGCGGATATTTATCGATGCCGGATTTTTCAGCAATTACGCCCATCAGGTAATTCATAGAAGTATTACCAAAAATGGCAATCATAAATACAAAACTAAAAGCAGTGCCCCTTAGATTTATATACAGTTCACCAACATACCCCAAAATCACAGGAAATCCTGATGCAGTGCCAATACCCAGTAATACAAAAGAGATAATAAACCAGGTCCATGTATGCGACAAAAGTAAAAGGCATAGACCGATGAAAATGATCCCGATAGAAAACAGTAAAACATGAAATGGATTTATTTTCCGAAGAAGAGATGATAGCACCAACCTTGCGAGGGTAAGACTCAGAATATAAATACTTAAGGCATAGAGGGCATCAGTTGCATTGATTGTATTTCCATTTTGGAGAAAAGTAGTGGACCAATTACTTATTATACCTTCAAGAGCACTTTCAAAAAATAAAAACAAACCCAACAGTACAAGGCGTTTATCCTTTATTAACACCAATGCAGATGTAAGGGGAATTCCCTGTTTCTGTTTGGCCGGCGGATAAGATATCCCCGCAAAATAAATTAGGGGCAGTACAATAGCCAATCCAATATGTTTTAATATTATCTCAAATGTCCAGGATGAGGATAATACTGCAATCAGGATCGGTACGCCGAGTGCACCAAGCCCATAAAATACACCTAATAAACTTAGGTTTGCACTTCTTTTTCCTGGCCTTTCTTCACTGATATCAGCCACCAGGGCGCTGGTCCCACCGTTGAAAGCTCCACCCCCAAACCCAATTAAGAATAATGAGGCTTGTAAAACAATCAAGCTTGTAGCAAAAGCAATACCCTCGATGCCAGCTATAATGAGAATGGTACATATAATAAAAAGGTTTCTGTAACTATACCGATCAACAACAGGACCAAATACAAGAGAACCCAACAGTATCCCTGCAGGCAGAATGGCAGCCAGCGAACCTGCCTGAATTTTATCTAAATGGAACTTTTCAATAACAGAAGGTAAAATGGAACCTAAACTGATAATTACTATTCCAAACAATAACATACCCAGGCATGCAGCTGTAAAAACAGACCCAAAACGGTATTTTACTGTCATATTATTATTGATTTCAGGGAAAGAAATCCGGCTCCATAAAGTCCTGCATCACTTCCCAATTTGGAAGGTTCAAATTTAACCTTGTCAAAACTTATAGGTTGAGCCCATTTTTTTGCCTCAAGGTATATATCATCAAGAAATTGAATGGCCGGACCGAAAACGCCACCACCGAATATTAATATTTCCGGATTAAAAAGACTTACCAGGTTGGCACTTGCTTTACCCCAAAACCGGATGGCCTGATCGATTACTTTTTTTGCAAGAGGATTTCCTTCATTAAATGCCTCAAAAATATCGCTGGCCGTCATTTTTTCCACTGCCAGCTGATCAGAATCTTTGAAGGAATCTGTTTCATGTGCTTGAATATCCTTTGCTGCTCTTGCGATTCCTGGTCCCGATGCATGATATTCAAAACAACCGTATTTTTTGTATTCAGGTAAAAAAGGGTCTGTTAATGCCATCCATCCTATGGATCCGGCAATGTCATTAGCGCCCCGTAACACCTGGCCATCAATTAATATCCCGGTCCCGATACCAGTCCCAACAGCAAGGAAGATTGCGTTTTTACAATCTTTTGCAGATCCTTTCCAGGTTTCCCCCAGAATATAACATGCCCTATCATTGTCTATCCTAATATCCATGTTATCAAATTTGCTGTTAAGCTCTTCAAACAAAGGATAATCATCCCATCCAGGAATGTTGGGGGCCCAAACCCTGCTAGCTTTTGAATAGTAAATACCTGGCACTGCCACCCCGATGGTATTTATTTGCATATTGTTTTTGGATGACCAATCAATAAAAGATTGAATCAACTTGATAATTTGTTCTCCAACCTCTTGCCCTGTCTTGTTTTCCAGGTATAATACTTTCTTTGGAGAGGCTATACCTTCGGGATTAAACAAAGCTCCTGCTATTTTTGTCCCACCTAAATCAATTCCCAAACCAACATTTTCCAGATTTTTGTTGCCTTGATACATATTATGCATATCTAAAATTAATAGAATTATTTGAACATTGGATTGGGCATTTTGGAATAACTCATCTTAATCTCTTGAATTGCTTCCTGTATTTGATTAAATTGGACAGTCAAATTGTTAAATCTCCATGCTATGAGTAAAAAAATTGGAATCCTGATAATTCGCGGTTCTGGTGAATCAGGATTTAAGAAACAAGAAAAATTCTTAGAAAAAATATATAAAAGACTCGATAAAAATGAATTTCCGAGTAATCAGATACACCATGAAATGGTGGATTGGTACGGACCTTTGCAGGTGCAGCAAGAAAGTGCACTGGACAGGATGTATGCGGCAAAGATCGAATTAAGATCCAGGGCAACTCGCCGCCTGATCGTTACCAATATAGGTGATTTAATTACCTATGGCGGGAAGCCTAATACACTTAGCAATGGGTATAGGGACACTCATATACTGGTCCATAAGAGTATACTGGCCTTGAAGAATGAACTGGAAGAAAATGCACCACTCATCATTATAGCTGCTTCCATGGGTACTGAAATTATCAGCAATTACATTTGGGACAGGCAACATGCAACGGGCCCTGATCTTTTTGGTAATTCCTCTTTTGAAAGATTTGAAACACTTACGGGCTTGTTTACATTAGGAAATAACTTTCCCATTTTTGCAGCCGCCCATGATATTGATGCCATGGATCCCATAACATTTCCTTCGCCTAATCTGGCCCAGGATCTGATGGCAAAAGCAGTATGGGAAAACTATTATGACAAAAATGATTCCATGGGTTATCCTATAAAAGCACTGAATCCAAAATACGCCGCGGCCAATGTTACAGATATCCAGATAAATGTTGGTAATATTCTGACATCCTGGAATTTACTGTCCCATTTTGGATATTGGAAATCCAGAAAATTGGCCAAACGAATTGCTCAGTACATTAATGATTTATTTACAGCATGATACCATCTATAAGAAAGATAATCTCAGGGATCATACCTATTAAGGAGGAATACCTTGATTTATTCTTCTCAAAATAGATCCTGTTTTTGAACGGACGGGGTGACTCATCGCTGAAATGTTTTTTATGAACTGGCAACAGCGGGTAAAATCACTTTTGCTTGATAATGCGGAAACCCGATTTAATGATGCACTTATGGAAACGATAAACTGGTACAGGTCAGACGCTGAACTTCCCTGAACACACACATGCCGGATTAAACCTGGATTTAATTTCTACTTTTGAACGACAGTTTGGGAAAATGAACAGGGCAGCAATCATTTCATTGATCATATTGTTAAACAGTCATAGTATTCATGCACAGGACCTCACCATTGTGGCTGATACACAGAACCTTGCTTTTGATCTGGGAGAGGTACAGGTGATTGGACATAGAAGCAATCCACTGACAAATACCATCTGGCGCAAAGACCTGGTAAAAAATCAACAACGGGATGTCTCTGAAGCCCTAGTTATGTTACCTGGATTAAACTACGTACATGTTGGTCCACGAAACGAAGGAATGGTAAATGTCCGGGGATTTGACCTGCGCCAGATCCCGGTATATCTGGATGGTGTGCCTGTATATGTCTCCTACGACGGGTATACGGATCTGGCACGTTTCCTCGTGTCGGATCTGGCCAAAATTACCGTGACCAAAGGAGAGACCTCCTTACTGATGGGTCAGAATAACCTTGGGGGTGCGATCAACCTAATCAGCAGCAAACCTGGGTCCAAACTGGAACTGGATGTAGCTTCAGGGATCAGCATGAATCGGAACGGTTGGGGTGGCTGGCAATCAGGTCTCAATATCGGGAGCAGATTTGATAAGTTTTACCTGCAGGCTGGGCTTGCATATATCGATATGGAGTCATTTAATACTTCGAGAAGATACACAGCCCCTTCACCTGGACATTCAGGCATACAAGAAAACTCCCAGCATAGAGATATCAGGTATTCCATGAAATTTGGATTTACGCCTAATCCTACAGACAGTTATGTGCTGAGCTACCAGTACCAGCTCGGGGCAAAAGGTGTACCTCCATACAGCGGAACCGATCCCGACCAGCGTCTCAGGTACTGGCAATTCCCGGCTGTCAACAAGCATGGAATCCACTTTAACAGCAAAACAAAATTGGGCATAGAAAAGTTTCTGCAATTGCGTCTATTTTATGATGATTATTTCAGTGATCTGAGAAGTTATGACGACAGCACCTATACTTCTCAGGACGGGAGGTCATCCTTTACGAGTATTTATGATGATACCTCCATCGGAGGATCCCTGATATTTTCCATGAAGACCGGCAAAAAAAATGAGCTGAAAGCAGCTGCACATGTTGTGAATGATCATCACCGGGAAAAAAATACCCATCCGGTGGAACAATCCTTGCGGCATTTTCGTGATGTAGCTTTTTCAGTTGGGTTGGAGGATTATTTTAAAATTAGCGAAACCCTTAGGACTGAATTCGGCCTCAGTTATCAAATTAAGAACAACCTGCAGGCTGACAACTATAATGAAACGGCAGATTCAATCTTTGCCTTTCCCCAACACAAAGATGAAGCTGTTAATTTGCGAATAGGACTCCGTTACTTTATTACTACCGAGCACCAGTTGCATGCAAACCTTTCTAGAAAAACCAGGTTCCCTACCATGAAAGATAGGTATTCTTACAGACTGGGACGTTCGATACCCAATCCTGAACTGAGATCAGAATCTTCCTGGAATATGGATCTTGGATATACCTATATCCCTGGAACTCTGTTTCAGTTTAAAACTGCAGTATTTTACAGCAGACTAAACCACACCATTCAGGCTGTTTATGGGGTAGACCCCGAAAATTCATCAGTCTATCAATTTCAAAATACAGGGGATGCGGAATTTTATGGTTGGGAGGCTGAGTTGGTATTGCACCACTTATCAGGATTACAAAGCGGTCTGCAATACACCTTGATAAAACGATCTAACCTGAGCAATCCAGAAATTAAGTTCACAGATGTGCCAAGGCATAAATTACTGGTTTTCCTTCATTATACTGTGTTTTCCCGCCTGTTCCTCAACCTGAAGGGCATCTATAATTCTCCACGCATTAGTTCATCAAATGGGATGTTTCAAACCAGCCCCCTTTTCACCATGGATTTCATCACCTCTTTTGATATATCGGGTTCGATATCTCTGGAAGCATCCATCAGCAATCTGCTAGACGCCAGTTACAGTTATGTTGAAGGGTATCCTGCTCCCGGGAGACAATATTTTTTGGGATTGCGATACATACTCAGATGATACCACTGGGTGACAAGAATCTTCCTTATCAACGGATTCGAAGCTTTGCAAATCATTTTTACACCAAGCATTACCTCCACTTACCGATAAAACATAGCTGAAGACCGAAAAATGCTCGGATGGTCATTATATCTGTAGCATTTTTGCTTCGTGACCTGGATTATTATCATATCATCATTGATCGCTTTTCTGCTTTGGATACTGCTTGTACCTGTAATCCTTTTCCTGGATACAGATACCAGCCGTTACCACCTGATTCTGCCGGGAATTTTCAAGGCAGTGTTAGTACCATCCACAGATATATTTTATATCAGGGTTTGGATCTTCTTCATTCCATTTAGAATAAGACCTTTTAAGGGTAAATCTGGGAAGAGGAAGGAAAAAACCAGGAAACCAGGAATAAAATGGCAACTTAAAAAGGTCACAGGAGGCAAACAGATGATCAGCAGTATGATTCGTTCCATTCGGATCAGGAAATTGTCTCTGGATATTGACACCGATGATTTTTTGCTAAATGCCTGGCTTGTTCCACTCTTTTCCTCGTTGAATTCAGAAAACATTCAGATGAGGGTGAATTTTGAAGGAAGCTCATCCTTGCTTCTTGACCTGAGGGGCCGCATAGGAAATTTATTATGGATTGTTATCTCAACTAAATATAAATCGTTTTTAAACCTTTAAAATCATATTGAAATGGAAATCAAAATTGAAGATTTACTTGACAAAGTATCAGGACATGTTAAAGATCTTGCCAGTACGGAAACCGTATTGGGAGAAGAATTTAAAATCGGGGAATTTACCTGCAGGCCTGTAGTTAAGATTGGAACCGGGTTCGGCAGTGGTGCCGGGACCGGTGATGAACCAAAAAGTAAGGTGAAAGGATCTGGTGGAGGTGCAGGAGCCGGTATCGGTATTGTTCCACTTGGATTCCTTACGGCCAGGGGGAAAGAGATATCTTTTATTCCGGTTGATAAGAAAACAGCCTTGACTACCCTTTTTGAAAAAGTACCAGACCTGGTAGAAAAAATGGCTGAAATGAAAAGCAAGGAAAAAGGGGAAGGTGAAAAGGAATAAATTTTCCTTGCTGGCTGGTACCGGTTTCTCAAATTAACAGGTTGATAATCACAAATGATTGTTTTAACTTGTTGAAAAAAAGTATGCAAGACCGTCGGAATTTTCTCAGGAACAGCCTGCTGGCAGTTACCGGTACCGGCCTGACCCATAACACTTTCTCTACCTCTACAAACAAGTCGCTTTTCAGGGATACAGAAAAGAAATTTGTTCACCGGGCACTTGGGGAAACCGGTATCAAGCTTCCTGTTGTTAGTATGGGAACCGGAAACTGTGACAATCCCAACCTGGTCAGGGAAGCTCTTGATAAGGGGGTGAAGCTACTGGCCACCCATGAATATTACCTTAATGGGAATAATGAAAAAATGGTAGGGCAGGTCATGAAAGACAGACCAAGGGATTCCTGCATGATCTTAACGGGGACTGGCAAAGGGCTGGAAATTGATTTTAAGAATGGCAAGTTTAAGCCAGAGACAAACATGGATACTTTTCTGGAGAGTGTCAACAGTTGCCTTGAGCGTTTACAGGTCGATTATGTGGATATTCTAAATGCTCCTTTCGCAGGTAGCCGGGAGGCGGTGTATTATGAACCTCTATTGAAAGCCATGGAATCGATAAAAAAGCAAGGCAAGGCGAGGTACATTGGGATTGCCTCGCATAATATCGAACATGATGCTATTCGGTCTGCTGCAGATACAGGTATATATGATATGGTGACGATTGCCTATAATTTCCGAAAGAACAACCTGGTGGAAATGGATGAGGCCATGCAATATGCTGCTGATAAAGGATTGGGTATCATTGGCATGAAAACCATGGCAGGGGTATACTGGGACAAGGAGAAAAAACAGCCCATCAACACCAGGGCAGCATTGAAGTGGGCCCTAAGGAACGAGAACATACATACAGCAATCCCTGATTGCTCCAGTTTCGATGAACTTCACCAGGATCTTGATATCATGGCTGACCTGGGACTTACAGATGAGGAATTGAGAGACCTGGATCCACCTGCAGGAGATACCACCTCTGGATTATATTGCCAGCAGTGTAATAAATGTGTAGCCCAATGTCCTGAAAACCTCGATATTCCGACCATTATGCGGAGCTATATGTATGCTTACGGATATCGAAACCTGAGCCAGGCGCGCCAAACGATGGACAGGGTAGATCAACATGGTTTATCCTGCAAGGATTGCTATGAATGCCAGGTTAATTGTACGATGGGATTCGACGTTCGGGGAAAAATTCTGGATATCTCCAGGATCAAAGAAATTCCTGAGGACATGATCTATTTTTCATGCTAACTTTAAGGAGTATACTTTTGTTGCTTAACCACCTTTAATAAAAATGAAAATGAGAACTTTAATGAGAATAGCCTGTGTTTCAATTTTCTTAGCTGTGTCAATTCTCCTGAATGGCTGTGGGTCGGGGGACTGGCAGGTATTGTTTGACGGGGAAACATTTGATGGCTGGGAGGCCTCAGAAAACCAGGATTCCTGGATCATCGAGGATGGGGCTTTTGTGACCAATGGCCCGCGTTCCCACCTGTTTTATACCGGGGAAGTGATGGATCATGATTTTAAGAACTTCGAATTTGTGACAGATGTTAAAACACTACCAGGTGCCAATTCAGGGATCTATATCCATACGAAATTCCAGGATGATGGATGGCCGTCCCAGGGATACGAATGCCAGGTAATTAATTCCAGACCCGATCTACCGGAGGGCTCCTTCGGTGAGCATAAAATGACAGGTAGTATTTATGCCATTAGCAATACCTGGAAATCACCGGTACCCGATAATAAATGGTTCAATTACCGGATCATAGTGCAGGGAAAGACTATTCAAACTTTTATTAATGATCAACTGATTGCGGAATACACTGAGCCCGAAAATCCATACCGGCCGGAAAGTTTCAGCGGTAGGTTATTATCCTCCGGAACTCTCGCTTTCCAATGTCATGATCCTGGCAGCAAGGTGTTTTATAAAAATATCAAAGTGAAGCCATTGCCAGATGATTTGCCCACCCCGGGAAAGGCACTGGATGACCCGGAATTCGAGGCAAGAATTGTTGACCTGGGAGAGAGTAATTTTCCCCTGGTTGACCTGCATGTCCACCTGAAACAAGGACTAACTCTTGAAGAAGCATTAGAAACGGCCCGGATGTATGGATACTCCTATGGTATTGCTGTCAACTGTGGACTGAAGATGGGATTTGAAACTGATGAGGAAGTGCTGGAATTTCTGGCGAATTATCCCAAACCACCTCATACATGGCTGGCCATGCAGGCGGAGGGAAGGGAATGGCTGGATATGTTTTCTGATGAAGTAATTTCAAAATTCGACTATGTATTTACCGATGCCATGACCTGGACAAACAACAATGGCAAACGAATGCGCCTCTGGATCCCCGGAGAAACCGAGGTAGGAGATCCACAGGATTTCATGGAGCAGCTGGTTGACAATATTGAAAAGATCCTCACTGAACCTGTAGATATATATGTAAATCCAACCTACCTACCCGCAGGGATTGAGGACAGGTACGATGAATTATGGACCCCTGAAAGGATGGACAGGGTGATAAAAGCCCTGGTAGATAATAGTGTTGCATTTGAGATTAACAATCGACGCCGCATCCCAAGTCCAGCCTTTATCAAACGTGCCAAAGAGGCAGGAGTAAAATTTACCCTCGGGACCAACAATGGAGGTGCCAATGATCTGGGGAGGATGGACTATGCCATTGAGATGATAGGTGAATGTGGACTGACCGGGGCAGATATGTGGATGCCTGAGGATTAGGTCAACCTAAATTTAATTATAATGGATATTAATACAACGGTAACACTGAACAACGGGGTGAAGATACCAATCGTAGGGTTGGGCGTATTCCAGAGTCCGGCCGGAGGGGTAACAAAGCAGGCCATCCTTCATTCCCTGGAGGCAGGATATCGGCATATCGATACTGCCAGGATCTATGGGAATGAAGTGGATGTAGGAAGGGCCGTGGCAGAAAGTGGAATTCCGAGGGAAGATATTTTTGTTACCACCAAACTCTGGAATGCGGACCAGGGATATGATTCAACCCTTGATGCTTTTGAGATCAGCCTGGGGAAAATGGACATGGAATATATTGATCTCTACCTGATGCACTGGCCAGTAGAAGGCAGGCGTTTGGAATCCTGGACGGCCATGGAAGAACTCCTCGCCAAAGGCAGATGCAGGGCCATCGGTATCAGCAATTTTATGGTTCATCACCTGGAAGAACTCCTTGAAAAGGCAAATGTGGTTCCAGCCATAAACCAGATCGAGATGAGTCCTTATAATTATCTTCAACGGAAAGAAACCCTTGATCTTTGTCATGCCACTGGTATTGTAATTGAGGCCTATAGTCCCCTGACAAAAGGCAAAAAACTGAATGATCCCCGGTTGGTGGAACTGGCTGGGAAATATGGCAAAACTACTGCTCAGTTGCTTATCCGCTGGGCCCTGGAGAAGCAGTACGTGGTTTTGCCCAAATCTGTCAATAAGGATCGTATCCTCGAAAATGCAAATGTTTTCGATTTCACTATATCAGCAGGAGATATGGATACCCTTGATACATTTAACGAGGATCTGGCAACTGGTTGGGATCCCACCCATACACCATAGCTATCTCCCAATATTATCTGGGATTCCTTTATAATGCCGAAATCCTTCTACAGCCATACCATCCCGGTAGACAATTCTTTTGCTGACACGATCCCTGACCTGTTCGGCCTCTTCTGCAGACAGGTCCGGGCCTTCATACTTGTACCAGCCAGAACTCCATTGGCTTACATACTGTGACATAGCTTTGATCTTTTTATCCTTGAAAGTTGAAATATCCACCCAGGTATTATTATCATCTTCGGCAGAATCGAACAATAAATATTCCTCAATGGTATGGGCCTCCAATCCCTCCATGGTAATCTGTCCCTGAAAAAGCAAAGGCCACATTGCTGCACGGGCGGCATCCGCAGCAAGATAAGAAGCAGACCTGTGATCAGCCTTATGCCATCTTTGTTCTCCCTTACCGGGATCAAAGGCGAACAAAACATCCGGACGAACCTGGCGGATCAGGCGAACCAGTTTGGCTACCACCTCCTTCTTGTTTTCGTATTCAAGCAAGCCGTCATCATAGCCAAAATTGGTATAATGATCCAGGGGAATTCCCACTGCAGCCAGCGCCGCCTGTTCTTCCTGTTTGCGGATGTTTGCCAGGTCGACCATAGAAAGCTCCGGATCCTGGGTACCCACATTTCCGGTAGTAAGTATGGCAATATAAACTTCATTACCATTGGACTGCAACAGTCCCAGGGTACCCAGTGAATAAGCATCATCATCGGGGTGAGCGCCAATCAGCAGAATGGTTCTTCCTGTCCATTCTTCAACCGGAACCTCTGGCTGTGCAAATGACAAGCATGGGATTAGAATTAGCAAAAAGAAAATCCGATAAGTTTTCATAATGAATAATGTTTGTATGCAGATCAAATTTAACTAAAAAACATCATTCATATCTCAGGGAATCGGCTGGATTGGTATTGGCTGCCTTAAGGGTCTGGCTGATGACCGTGATCCAGGCCACCGCCAGGGCCAGCAGGGTCGAAATGATAAATATCCAGATTGTCAGATCCATACGGTAGGCAAATTCCTGCAGCCAGTTTTTCGCCCAGAACCAGGATGCCGCCCAGGCAAGTACACTAGAGATCAGGATCAGCCAGGTGAATTCCTTAACCAGCAGGACAGACACTTCTGCCATGCTGGCTCCCATGGCTTTCCGGATCCCGATCTCCCTGGTTCTTTTTTCCGCGATAAAGGCTGCCAGTCCGAATAATCCAAGTACAGCAATAAAAATAGCCAGGGCAGCAAAGTACCTGAATATCCTGGCAAGCTTCTGGTCCGACTTATACATCCGGTCAAAATTTTCATCCATAAAAGAATAGTCAAAAGGATATTGGGGGGATAACTCCTTCCATTCCTGTTCAATACTTTTAAGTGCGCCTCCAATATCATCAGGAGAAATCCGGACATTGGCAAAATTGATCCAGTCCGAACCCCAGCCAAAAATAAGGGGACCAATGGGTTGCCTCAGGGACTTGTAATGAAAATCTTTCATGATGCCTATGATCTCAAATTGTTTCACAGGGAAAGCCGTAATATACCACTCGGGATGATCAAACCATTTACCCACCAGGCTATCCATGTCAAGTTCCTTTGCCAGGGCTTCATTGATCAGGCAGGTATTCAATTTATCTGTTTCCATCTCCCAGGAAAAGTTCCGCCCCTCGAGCAGTTCAATCCCTGTGAGATCGAGATAATCCGGATCAATGGTATATACGACAGGGCTCACATGGACTCCATCCAGTGAAAAACCCTCAAAATTATCTCCTGCACCAGGAGTAGTATATGAGTAAGAAATCTTTTCAATTTGTGGATAAGCAAGAAGATTCTCCTTAAAAATTTCCATTTTCTGTTTAATCTCACTGTTAAGGGGTATGGTAACAATAAATTCCTTTTTAAATCCAAGATCCTTATTCCCAAGGTAATTTAATTGCCTGTAGACGATAATTGTCCCGATAATCAGCACAATGGAAATAGTGAACTGAAAAACAATGAGGATTTTACGCAAAAGGCTGCCTGATCTGCCATGTGTTTTTTCACCCTTTAATACGCTGATGGGTTTAAATGCCGTCAGGTAAAATGCTGGATATATCCCTGCAACAAAACCGATTGCAATGATACCGGATAATATGATCAACAGGTTGACGGGTTTTTCCAGATAAGCTATCCTCAAGTCAACACCCACGATGTTTTCAAATTCAGGGAAGACTGCCTCAACAAACAGCAGGCCAATCAAGGCAGAAATCATGCTAATGATTACCGATTCTGTAAGAAACTGAAAGATCAGTTTTTTCCTGTCAGAACCTGCCACTTTGCGAATACCGACTTCCATGGCCCTCCCCGATGCCCTGGCCGTCGATAAATTAATGAAATTCACACATGCGATAAGAATGATAAAAACAGCAATAATAATGAAGATATAAACATATTGTATATTGCCATGCCTGGTGCCCGAATCACGCACATCCCTGGCAAAGTATATATCCTTAACGGGACGAAGCTCTACTTTAAAAGCATCTTCTTCTGTGACAGGTTCACCATCCAGTTCTTCATATTTTTTATAGAAGAATGTTGTGAGTTTTTGATTTATGGTGTCGATATTGGCTTTTTCGATGATTTCGAAGTATGTATTGTACTGGAAGGTTTTGTAGGTATACAAGTGTTCCTCCCCGTATAAGGCCCCCAGGGTGACAAATGACATCAAAATATCAAACTGGAGATGAAAATTCTGAGGATCCTGTATCACACCTGTCACACGGAAATCCCTTCCTCTGGATGTTTTTAAAACTTTACCCAAGGGATCCTCCTTATTGAAGATCTTCTCAGCAAGTGATTCTGTAAGTACTGCTGTAAAGGGTTCTGTCAGGCATGAGGACGGATTTCCCTGCAGCATTTCCAGGTCAAAAAAATCAAACATATTACTGTCCACCAGGGCTACAGAGGATATGGGATATTTGATTTCTTCATATTCAAGAAACATATCCCCCCAGGTTTTAGTCCTTACAAATCCCGTGATCTCAGGAATGGCTTCCCTGACATCATAACCCATTGAAGAAGTGGTCCATGCAGACAGCGACTTGTCAGGGAATAAAAATTCAAGCCTGCCCACTGTTTCCTGCTTGCTGATGAACTTATCATAACTTAGTTCATTCCGGACATAATGCATGATCAGGATAAAAATGCAGATACCGATGGCCATTCCCAGGATATTGATAATGGTCAGTCCCTTGTTCCGGACCAGGTACCTTAATGAGGTTTTCAGGGTATTATTCATATCTCAGTGAGTTTACTGGATTTGATCTCGATGCTTTTACAGAATGATATGTTACTGTCAGAATGGTAACAAGGATCACCCCGAGAAATATAAGAATGAATACAGCTGCACGCAATTCTGTCTGGAAAGCGAATTCCCTTAACCAGGTTTTAAATACCCAGATGATAATGGGTGTGGAAATGATGATCGCGATGGTAGAATATAAAAGGAACTGTTTGATGAACAATGAGATTATTTTACTTGTGCTGGCTCCGTTCACCTTTCTTATGCCTATTTCCTTTGTTTTCCGTTCGGCCGTATATGACACAAGTGTGAACAAGCCAAGACAGGCAATAAAAATACAAAGACCCGAAAAAAGGCTAATAAGGGATAATTGCCTTTCATCCCTACGGTATTGTCGCTTAAAGCTTTCATCGAGGAAATCATATTCAAATGGTCTGAAAGGCACCAGCTCTTTCATCCTGTTTTCAAGAAATGTCAGAACTTTACCTGTTTCCAGTCTCCGGATTTTAACAATAAGGTTGTACCCGGGATCATCTTGGAGGCGTATCATGAGAGGTTCAATGGGATGATGCAGGGAACGGAAATTAAAATCTTCCACAACCCCGATGACCTGAACGTTAAATCTTGATCCCTGGGCGATGGTTTTGCCTATGGGATCTTCCCAGCCCATATATCGGGCCAGTGACCTGTTTATAATAATTGATTTTTCATTTTCTGCTGTATAGGCCTTACTGAAGTCTCTTCCTTCAGCAAGGGACAAACCAAGTGTCTGGAGATAATTATAATCGACAAATAAGACAGGCAGGTTGTGTTCTTCCATTCCGCTATCCCCTTCAAATTTGTATAATCCACCCGATGGATTACCCGGGTATGATAAAGCAGTACTAACGGAAATGACCTGTGGCATTTTCATTAATTCTTCCTGGACTACCCGGATGCTGGCATTGGTGATAGAATCCCTGCAGGGAAGAATGAGGACATTTTCCTTACTGAATCCAAGGTCTTTTTTTTCCAGGTAATTGATCTGGCTTCTCATCAATATGGTGAAAGTAACAGCTATCACGGCAAGGATGAGTTGAAATACTACTAATATCTGCCGGATATAATGGTTTAAGGACGAAGAAGCCTTGTGAACACCATGAAGACCCTCTACAGGGGAAAAACGGGAATAATAAACAGCAGGATAAAAACCAGAAAGAAGACCGACCAATATGGCCAGTCCAATTCCCCCGACCAGAACGGGACCGTTACTGACAATGTTTTGATCCAGTCGCAAACCGAGCAAATCCATGAAACCCGTAAATTCCAGTAAGTATTCAACAATCCCGAAAGCAAGCAGGAGTGAAACAAACGTCATTGTAAGGGACTCAGCCAGGATTTTAAGTATCAGGGGCCCCATCCAGGCACCCATGACCTTGTGAATGCTGATGGCTTTCAGGCGATGGATGGATCTTGCCGTGGCCATATTCGTATAATTTATTGCTGCCAGAACAAGGAGGAAAATACCAATGCTCAGGATAGTAATAAAATAAGCTTTGTTTCCAAGGTGATAATTTGAAGGAAGGTCAGACTGATAGTGAATATCTTTAATCTTTTCAAATATGGGCTCGTATACCTGCCCGTAATCCTGCCCATCTTCCTTTATGTATTTTTCATAAAATTCCGGCCATTTTTGGTAAAAAAGTTCCTTATCAAAATCCTGGTAGAAAAGCAGGAATGTCTGGTCTTCGATCTCGAACAATGACCAATCCTTGGAAGGCAGGCTAGCTTGTTTGTCGTATCCCAGGTATGAGATATAAGCGTTCTGGAAAAAATGTGTGTTGGAAGGAAGGTTTTTAATTACGGCACTCACTACAGCTGGATACTGGTTTTCAATCAGGAAGGTTTTACCGATGGGATCATCATCTCCAAAATACTTATGGTACAAATCCTCGGTAAGGACGATATTTTCAGGTTTCTCAAGACAGGTGGCCGGGTCCCCATAAATGAATTGATGGGTAAATACCTTAAAAAAGTTTGTATCTGCAAAGGCGATATGGTTCTCATAAAATGATTGGTCCCCCATATTGAACAAAATCCTACCAATGTATTTCAGGCGGGTAAATGTTTCGATCTGGGGATATTCCTGGTGAAGTTTTGGTCCCAGGCTGGGAGATGTCCATGAAAATTTCTTTGGCCTGCCGGATGTCACAAAGTTCTGGCTCACGCGGTAGATCCGGTCAGCTTTCTCATGGTAAGCTTCGTAGCTCAACTCATTGGTTACAAACAATAAGATAATAATCCCACAAGCCAGTCCAATTGTCAAGCCCAGCAGGGTTACCAGGGAATGAAAGCGGTCCCGTTTGGAAAGTCTGAGCGAATATTTAATATATTTCCAAAGCATAAATTACTGATGGTCCCTGTTCCAAAACCAATGCCAATCTACGCACACGGCTAGTTATCAATATATTACGAGTAGGTTGAATATCGAGTGCAGAAAAAATGTGTGCGTTTTCGTTACAATTTGTGTGTGATATCATTACTGTTTTAATAACTTGCCAGGAGTATAAACTTAAATATTATGGATAAGCAGCAAGGCAGGATCCTTGTGATTGATGATGATTATGATGTTTTAAAATCAGCGCTGGTTTTACTAAAACGGTATTATTCCTTGGTAGATATAGAACAAGTACCCGAGAATGTAATCCAGAAGATCAGTCAGCAGACATATGATGTGATCCTGCTGGATATGAATTTTCAAAGGGGAAAGCGGGACGGAGAAGAGGGATTTTACTGGCTGAAACAAATACTGAAAACAGATAATCTTGCAATTGTGATCCTGATCACTGCATTTGGGGATACAGATCTCGCTGTGCGCGCTATCAAAGAGGGTGCAGTGGATTTTGTTCTGAAGCCATGGAAGAACCAGAAATTGCTTGCTACCATCAATTCTTCATTACAACTGAGCAATTCCAGAAGAGAGGTTCAGAAATTAAAAATGACGCAGCAGCATCTACTGCAGGGTACCAACCGGAATATTCCAATCGTTGGCCGGTCGAAGCCCTTCATGGAATGCATGTCCATTGCTGAAAAAGTGGGTAAGACAGATGCTGATGTTCTGATCATGGGAGAAAATGGGACAGGCAAGGAATTAGTAGCCAGGGAAATTCACAACATGTCCGGAAGATGTAACAATGTCTTTATCACTGTGGACCTGGGATCACTTTCGGAGAACCTGTTTGAATCTGAATTATTCGGCCACGTCAGGGGAGCCTTCACTGATGCCAGGGCAGACAAACCAGGCCGATTTGAGCTGGCCGACGAGGGGACTATATTCCTTGACGAGATTGGGAATCTTTCACCTGGACTGCAATCTAAATTACTTACGGTGTTGCAAAAGAAAAAGGTGGTCAGGGTTGGATCGTCTGAGGAGATCCCGGTGGACTTCAGACTGATTTGTGCCACTAACCGTCCACTTTATGAGATGGTAAACAGGTTTGAATTCAGGGAGGATCTGTTATATCGAATAAACACGGTAGAAATTCATGTCCCTCCTTTGAGGGAGAGGACAGAAGATATCCAAATTCTCCTGGATCATTACTTTGAACATTACATGAATAAATATAATAAACCGGCATTAAAGATCAGTCCAAAAACATATGGGAAACTAATCCATTATGACTGGCCTGGAAACATAAGGGAGCTGCAACATATGGTAGAAAGGGCGGTGATCCTGAATGACCGGAAATTGCTAACATATTCGGATTTCATGCCCGGGAAAGGCATGCTGGGAGATCAGCAGAAGAAAGAGATTTCCAGGCTTGAAGACATGGAGAAGCAGCATGTCATAAAGATCATAGATAAGAACAAGGGTAATATTACCAGGGCAGCCAGGGATCTGGGTATCTCCAGAACGGCTTTACATCGTAGAATAAGGAAGTATGATTTATAAGTATTATCATATATGGCTGATCCTGAGAATCATCCTGCTATTGTTGAATATCTTTCTTACAGGTACAGCTTTCCTGATGATGGGGCAGCGGGACCTGTTCTTCCTGCCCCTGATACTTATGATTGTCCTGGTTTTGCAGGTCATTGATTTCATCCTGTATTCGAATCGCAGCAACCGGGAAATAGCCAGATTCATTAACAACCTCAGTCACCAGGATCTATCTGAGAAGTTTGAGATAAAGTCACTCGGACCACCTTTTAAAAATCTTTACCGGTCACTGAATAACGTAGTTGCAGAACTTGAAAAGATCAAGCTCGAAAAAGAAGCCCAGTTTAATTACCTGCAAATTATCCTGAGTAGCATCAAAATTGCCATTATATCTGTCAGGGATGACGATACAATTACACTGGTGAATGATTCAGCAAAAGATTTACTGGGTGTTGAGGAAAACTCTTCCTGGTTAAAGGTTCGAGAACAACATCCAGGGCTGGTAGCAGAAATTGATCAGATCAAAGGGAGGGCAAACAAACTAATAGAGGTCGATATGGACATGGGATTAAAGCATCTGTCAGTCAATGTGAGCTTGGTTGTCATCCTGGGTTCAAGATACCGGATCATTACAATCCAGGATATCAGGAGTGAGATTGAACAAAAGGAGATTGAGTCCTGGCACAAGCTCATACAGATCCTCAGGCATGAAATCAGAAACTCTGTAACACCCATTGCCTCAATGACAGAGACCATAGTCATGCTGGTGGAGGACCAGTTGGGTAGGGCTAAAAAACCATCTGATCTTAGTGAGCAGGATATGGAAGACATTCATAGCAGTATCCATACGGTACACGACAGAAGTGAAGGGCTTTACCAGTTTGTTGAGAAATACAGGTCTCTTACCAGGATACCTCCTCCTCAAAAGGAAAGGATACACGTTCAGGGACTGGCGAACAATGTCTATGAATTATTCCGCAAGGAATTGGATGATAAAAGGATCCAATTTTTTATCAGTAAAATGGGTGATTATGCGGTCATAGATGCAGACTCATCACTGATTGAACAGGTTCTGATCAACCTGGTAAAAAACAGCATTGAAGCACTGTATGGCAGAGAAAATGGAGAGATCAGCCTTTCAGTAAAAGATACAGCAAATCAGATTGTCATCAAGGAAGAAGATAATGGTCCCGGTATTCAACCTTCAGATATCCAGGATATCTTCCTTCCTTTTTTTACGACCAAGAAAGAGGGAATGGGTATAGGTTTAAGCCTTTCCCGGCAGATAATGAACCTGCATGGCGGCACCTTGTCTGCTGAAAGTGTACCGGGAGAAAGTACTGCATTCAGTATGGTTTTCAATAAATAACCCCTTATTATTCATATCTCAATGAATCAACAGGATTCTTGCGGCTGGCATTGATGGTAATTCCACCTACCGAGATCCATGACAGGAGTAAGGTAATGATCCCAGCTGCA
>RCNC010000515.1_pt1 | contig 24784 bp, 22 predicted proteins | sample 2041301 | NCBI WGS metagenome assembly RCNC01 (sample SAMN09708231, study PRJNA481090) | Marine sediment metagenome, whole genome shotgun sequencing project. | biome: marine sediment; feature: ocean; material: sediment; isolation source: Sewage treatment plant 13A marine sediment (STP13A) ...
CAGTCACGTCTAACGAGACCGGCCCGCCTTAAGAGAAGAAGCCAGGAAGCGGGCAGCGTTTTCAGCCCCGGAGAGATTAACCCCATGGTTGTCAGACCTGCCGCCAGCTGCAGCAAAAAGAGCAGACAATTTTTCGTCGAGAAGTGAGGGGGAGCTGATACACTCATGCTCCTCAACTGGTATCAGGCTATCTGGCAGTTTAACAACAAGAGCCGAGAGGTGCTGCTGCTGCTCCTGATCCTGCATGTTTCTCAGAACAACGAGAGCAGGTATGCCCGCAGCCATAACATCTACTATGGAATTATAACCGCCAAAGATAATGGCTGTCTGTGAACGTTGCAATGTCTCCAGGTAGTTACTGCCAAAATGATCTACCCTGCAGCAATTGAGAGATTCAAAGCGCTCTCTCACGCTCAAAGAAATATCACCGCCGAGAAAAATTCTGTATTCCCGGCCCCCATCATCAGCTGTTTTCAGAAGAGAGGCCAGCAATTCCAGAAACCTGTTGGTCTGTTCCCCAGCCCATGGTACAGATATGGTGCAGCGGAAACGGGAGTCTTTTTTCACCTGATCAAGGCTATACTTTTCAACTTCCGTAAGCCGTGAGACATACCCGCATTCCTCTGCTATCGTTGAAAATTGACTATTCAGACTGTGGCAATGTGCAGTGCCAAGAATTTCAGAATCGCCATACCACAACAGGCCGGAATAGTATTGTTTGAAGAGATCAACCGCCAGGCTGGATGAAGTCTGTTTGACGCTGCCAACCACGCCTCTCACGCCCAACAGCCACCTGGTTTTCTTCTTAATTTCATAATCTTGCAGAGATGGAAGCAGCTCTTTGTGTTTCCCCTGTGGCGAATGGTCCGCGAGCACAACTCGGGGTCGATACAGTTTTATAATCTGGCGGATATGATCACCTCTGATGACTCCCAAGTGCTGATCACTGTAGGCCGATTTTCCATCAATACCACGGGATTTACCATCAACAACTTCAGTCTGGTAAGCGGGAAGCTTCAGCCAGTCCAGAGGTCCTGCCCCGATTAGCTCCTGGGTCTGCGATCCGCCGGTAACCAGCAGCAGACGCAACTCAGGATAGAGCCTGCGCACAGCAAGACCAATGGCTACCGAACGGCTTATATGGCCAAGTCCACGGCCATCATGTGCATAAAACACGATATCGACTGGTGGAAACTGCGGCACCATGCGTTTCATCATTCAATTATTCGGCGTGCCTGCCAGAAGTGGTCTTCCCAGTAATCATCACTCAAGCGAGACAGGCTGACTCCTCGTTTTGTTGAGACATGCATAAATTGGCCATTCCCTTTGTAAATACCGACATGTTTGTCAAATAAACCTGTTTTGAAAAATAGCAGATCTGTGGGTTTCAGCTGCGGTCGGGCAATTTTATTTCCCGACTGTGCCTGAATCCTGGTCGTTCTTGGCAGTGAGATGCCGAAAAGCGTGTAATAGGTCTGCTGAACAAACCCGGAACAGTCAATGCCTTGTCTATCCCTGCCACCTTGACGATATGGTGTCCCGGCCCATTTGTTAAAATGCTGATCGAGTAATCTGGTGGTTTCATTTATATCGGACAGATCAACGCCTGCCGGAGGTTTGGAAAAGATCGGCTGCTGATAGGTCACCTTACCCGAACAGCTGGCTAGAATTATTGCCATCAGTGGTAGAAATGCATATCTGCTAAAGCTCACAATGACTCTCTTTGCATTTTTTTCTCTGGAATCAACAGATCGCCCTGCCCCATTGTACCCATCCTTTCTTTTTTTGCCGGCATGACTGTTAGCTGAGGTATCAAAAAGATTTACGGCTGTCACGTCAGAATGGTACTATAACTCCATTCAATACCAACTGCTACTCCTTGAAAAATTAACGGATTTTCTTCACAATTAATCCTCCATAGGGTAGAATGAGAGGTCCGCTTGAACAAATTTAATCAGCCCGGTTTACGATAAACTGAGAGCTACCCGGCCTATATGAAAATATCATTTTATATGCCTTTTAAGCCTTTTGGTCATAAAAACCCATCAGGTGATCTCATCACAGGCATGGAGCTTCACGATTTTTTAACCAATAACAACCATGAAGTAGAGATAGCCAGCACCCTGCGCAGCCGATGGCTGTACCTCAAGCCCTGGCAATTTTTAAATGTTACTCGTGAGCGGAACCGGATTATCGATGGATTAAAACGTTTTCCCTCTGATGTCTGGCTCAGTTATCACACCTACTACAAAGCTCCTGACCTCCTGGGGCCAGCCTGCAGCTCAAGGTTGTCTGTTCCCTATGTTATTTTCCAGGGAATATATTCAACGAAAAGAAAGAGGAGCCTGAAAACCTTCCCCGGTTTTATCTTGAATCGCCGCGCTCTGCAGGCAGCTCAAGTGGTTTTTACCAACAAAAAAACAGATGAACTTAACCTGAAGCGACTGCTGCCGGAAGAGCGGGTGAAATATATTGCGCCCGGCCTTATCCCTGATCAATTCAACTTTGATCTGGTTGCACGCAGAGCTCTGAAGGACCAATGGAATATTGGAGAACGAAGGGTTGTAATGACCACCGCCATGCTCAGGCCTGGAGTAAAGACAGCCGGAGTAATCAAGGTAATAGACAGTTGTTTAGAGCTGCGAAAGAGAGGTCATGACATCATACTGGTCGTTATTGGCGATGGGGTAAACCGGACCATGATAGAGCAGGAAGGAAGAGAAAAGCTGTCAGACAATATCCTCTTCCTGGGGAAAATACCCCGACACGAACTCTATCGTTATTATAGTGCGGCAGATGTTTTTGCTTTCCCGGGTATTCAGGAATCACTCGGAATGGTTTACCTCGAAGCTCAATCTGCCGGCCTGCCGGTTGTCGCCTTTAAAAACTGGGGAGCAAAAGAGGCCGTCGTTCACAATGAAACCGGGCTTCTGTCATCTGCAGAAGAACCTGACACCTTTACTCAGGACATTGAAACATTGATTATTGATCGCCACAAAAGGATCAAAATGCGTGATTCGGCAAAAGCACATATCCGCACAAATCATGACTCTGCGATAAATTATCAGGCGGTCAACACGAAACTGGAGGAGGTCGTCAGGTTATTTTCCAAGGTCAATTAACTGTTCATCATCACCATAACTCCCGAATGCGCTCACCTTAGAATGTCGTTTATTAAATCAGGCAACCATATTTGACCAGTCTTCATCTTATTCCACTTTCTTTTCATCTGTATCAGCACCAGCCTCCCATCCTTTGCAGCGGCATCTTCTGAAATCGGCAACATTGAATGGTGTACCCATATAATTATCCGGGTCAGAGGATGAGTGTTTTATACTTGACAGTTTCAGGCTCCTGTTTATATTCGCACACATCTGTGATCGAAGAACTGACTCGTTTAACGAAGATTAAAGTATCTAATCTCACAATCCAATTCTTACCTATCAAGGAAAAATGAAAATTATTGTTTCAGGTTCCATGGCCTACGACAGAATTATGGATTTCCCGGAATACTTTTCCGATCATATTTTACCTGACAAAATTCATGTTCTTAATGTCTCCTTCCAGGTAAATGGCGTAACTGAAAATTTTGGAGGCACTGCTGGTAACATCGCCTACGCCCTAAGACTGATGGGTGAATCACCTGTTATTTCCGCGACAATCGGTCACGATACAACCAGATATTTCAAATGGCTGGAAGAAAACAAAATCGCAACAGCGAATATAAAGGTCATTGAAGACGAGTTTACCGCCGGGGCCTATATTACCACTGACAAGGCCAACAACCAGATAACGGGGTTTAATCCCGGGGCGATGAAATACAGTTCCAATCTGGATTTCGATGGCCTGGTTCCGGAAGATACATTGTTAATTGCCTCGCCCGGTAATCTGGACGACATGATCAACTACCCGAGGATATGCAAAGAAAGAGGTATCAGATGTATTTTTGACCCAGGTCAGGCACTCCCTGTATTGCAGGCTGAATGGTTGACAGAAGCAATTACAGACAGCTCCATGCTCATCGTCAATGATTATGAATTTGACATGATCATGAACAAGACCGGACTGTCAAAAACTTCGCTGCTCGATCTTGCAGGAACAACCATTATCACGCTCGGGGAGCATGGCTCAAAGCTGTTTACAGAAGACGGAGAGATCACCATTGATCCAGCCAGGGCAAACAAAGTCACTGATCCGACTGGGTGTGGCGATGCCTACAGAGGTGGCTTAATCAGCGGTATTATTGCGGGAAAGAGCCTTGCTGAAAGTGCCCGACTCGGAAGTGTATGCGCCTCCTTTGCCGTAGAGTGCTATGGCACTCAGGTTTATTCTTTCACCACTGAAGAGTTTAAGAACCGTCTGCAAAACGGATCCTGACAACGAGTTTCGGTTCACTGTTTTCCCTGAAAGGAAACGCTCCATTGTCAGTTGTCTTGAGAAGACGCTTGGTCTGGGCCGGCTCTTCGAGCACTCTCAGTACCCAGCAGACCTCGTTGGCCATGGTAATCCGACGCTGGTGTCACTATTTTACGAGATTCTGCACTGATGCTCTACTCTTTAGTCTGCTAACTCTACGCTTATAGCCTCTTAATCTATGACAGGAGCATACGCAGCCAGATGTATTCTCTGCTTTTAATATCATTCATCTACGCCAAATCCATAGACCTGCCGTGGTGCGAGATACTCAGGGAACCTGTTCGTTAGAGTGCGTCGGATGAGGTAACAGAAGTGACACTCATCTATATAGCATTCCTCGTGCTTCACATCGTATTGCCGTGCCAGCGAGGCCGGCCCCCCCTCTGACAGAGAAGCACATATTGGATGCGAATCTGCATTATATTCGTTAATAAGTTCTGAAAGCGGTGTTATAAACATATTGCCCAGGCTGATACCCTGGCATATATGAATATGGCCGTATGGATCTATATGCACCCTCATAGGTGTCCGCAGCTCTTCGTATGGGCATTGTGCGAGATCCTGCCATGGTTTTCGGGGTAAACCCGCTGTTAATTTCTCAACAGCTCTTCCCTTGAACATCACACCACCTGCAATTACCGATGCAGCTTTTTCCTGTCCCTCACCAGGCAGTTCCTCGATAAAGGGCTTCTTGATACAAATCGGGGTAGTCTTCATGCCTAATCGTCTAGCTGCCATCAACGCTCGTTTGGCGGAATTGTTTTCCTCTTTATAGTGAAAGGAGTCATCACTGATACTGAGATAATCGAGCCCACGTTCCTGAATTGGTTTTAACCAGAGTTCTGCATCTTCCTCGGATATCGCCCAATAGCCGTTAGTCACTATCCCGACCCGAAATCCCATGTCTCGAGCACGCTTAATTCCCTCCAGCAACAGAGGATAAAAAAGAAATGGCTCACCTCCTTCGAAGTAAACCCACTCCACACTGCCAATTTTCACTGACTCGTCAAGAATCCGCTGTGTCTGCACCATCGTCATTGTACCTTGTGAACATGGTCCTGAGAATAAGAAGCAATGATCACACTCAAAGGTGCACTGGTAGGTCAAGATAATATGGACATCTGTCAACATGGGTTCCTCCATGGTTTGATACTTAAAATTTAATAACTGACAGGACATGACGCAACACAAGAAAGGTTTTCCTCTACATTGCCCCATAGTTGATTAGTGTAGTTCTGAATTACAGCTTATCTGCCGCCTTACCTACTCATTTCAGTTCAGTGGGTAACCCAGAACGCAAATATGGTTGTACTGGATTCTCTCCTAACAAGGCTTATAGTAATTATTGCCAGACGGGCAACAAAACCAATAAATATTGAGTGAGGTGGGACATGAAACTCATTTTCGTTTACAACTCAGATAGTGGTATTGTGAACACGGTCAAGGATATCGGGCAGAAATTATTCAGTCCGCAGGATTACGGCTGTCTTCTCTGTAGTCTTACCCATGGTACGTTTCGGGAAAATCCCGAGTGGAAGGCCTTTCGTCAGGACAGCACCATAGAAATGCAGTTTCTCCATCGTGACGAATTTGAGCAGCGCTATGACAGGCCCATGGAATATCCTGTGATTCTCAGAGAAAATGGGTCCCTGGATGTTGCCGTCAGCAAGGACCAGATGGCCTCTCTTGCTTCGCTGGATGACCTCATTGAGACTGTCAAAAACCTTGAACCGGAAACGGGGTAGAGATTTCACAAAACGGGACAAAATACTGGAACGAGGCCATAACAGATGCGAATATTTTTATTTTTAATTCCGCTCTTCCTGCTTTTAATCATTGAAGCCTCGGCTGGTGAGGCGGATGTTGTCGGCGTTGAGGTGATAAAGGACGGCAACGGTTTATACCGTTTCAACGTCAGCGTATCACATGCGGATGGTGGTTGGAAACACTATGCCGACAAATGGCAAGTCCTGGGGCCGGACGGCTCTGTCCTGGGGACCCGCAGGCTCCTTCATCCCCATGTTGACGAGCAGCCGTTCACGCGCAGTCTGGCAGGAGTGGAGATCCCGGAAGGCATCACCGAAATATCGGTACGCGCCCATGATTCAGTCCATGAATACGGTGGTGTGGTAATCATGAAAAAAATTCCCTGAGACGTGCTTGGCGGCAAATCTCTATAATTTTTCAATTGCTCTCAACAGGTTCGAGCGTTTGATAATTATAGCTTTTCCTGCTATTTCTCCATCAAAGACTATCTCCATATGGGCAGCTGCCAGTGCCAGATCATAATATTGTTTCGCAAGGTTACTATTTTTTTCAAAACCGCCATTTCCACTTCGAGACTGCGCTGCGATAAATACCATCGCACCCACATGACCATTTTCAGCTGCACTGAAGACAAGTTCCTTTAACGCTTGAACAGTTTCTGGCGGATTCTTCTTTCCCCTGATCATTCGAACAGCAAGTTCATACCGGGCATCGTTATTGCCGTTTTCAGCAGAACGTTTCAGCCACTGCATTGACTCATCAAGATTATGGCTTTGCAGCCCTTGTGCCAACTCATATTGTGCGCTGTCGTCGCCGTCCTCAGCCTTTCGCACCAATTCAGGAAAATTACCAAAATGGTGTTTCAATGCCCGGTATTGTTGCTGCAGCAGAGTAGCATCATATTCTCCGTCAAGGGCTGCGACATACCACGCCTCTATTTTCTGCAGGGTATTGTCGCCGGGCAGTATCCGCAAACTTGTTATCGATTCAAATCCGCCTTCAAGCCTTCGATCTGCCTTTTCCCGGAGATCATCATCTGCCTGTGCCTTAAGATACAGCCCATGTGCTAAGTAAAGATTTCTGGGAACAACACCGGTACCCGACTGGTACAACATACCCAACCTGTAACTGGCGGGTAAAAACCCCTGCCGGTCAAGTTCCTGCAGATCGGTGATTGCTCTAACCTCCTGAGAAAAAGATCTGGGCCCGTTGAGGGTCCGGTTGGCCAGTTCAAAACGGGCCTCGCTGTTGCCCCTATCTGCAGCAGATCGCATTCGCGCCATGCCATTTTTGTATTGCCTGCTGGCTATGAGTTCCTTTGCCAGCTGGAACTCCTTGCTGTGGTCTTCTTTGGCCAATCGACGTGCCTCCTGCCAACTTCCCCCCAACCTCTGCAGCCGTGCCATTTTTTTTCTGGTATCTCGTAATTCACCGGCCAGGCGCTGCCTTCTGAAATTTCCAGCGCCAGTCCTGCTCTGTTCCTGAATTTTTTCGAGAAGCTGCAGGTTATAGTGTTCTGATCTCGAAAGGTCTTCTATCGTTGCATCAGGTTTCTCTTTGAAATATAAGGTGAGGGTCTCCAGGGCACGAAAATTCCCATCTTTTGCTGCCATCTCATACCAGCCGAGCGCCTCCGGGCTAAGGTTATCGGCCTTACTGTCCTGCATCATGATTTTGGCGAGCTGCAGGGCGGCATCGCCATAACCCGCCAGCGCTGCGATTTGGAGATAGTCCAAGGCCCGCTTGTGCAGGATATCGTCCTTTGCAGGATGACGTAAGAAATTCCTGGCTTGCCGGAACAGCTTCTCAGGTTCTCCAGCTGCAAGTGGTTTTTCATCCAACTGTCCCAGCTGCTGTTTCACCCAGACGAACGTTAGATGTTGCGGATCCGTCTCGACCTGAGGAGTATTCACCAGAACCGTTTTCCACTTCTCAGCAAGAGATGCGTTCATATCAAAGAGAACACCTCCTGCTCGGTATTCCGATACGAGAAACATCATTGCCGATCGAGATCCTTTTTCTGCCGCTTGAACCATCTGTTCTCTTGCTCTCGGCAGATTATCTTTCATGGCATCTTCAGCTGAGAAAAAGAGCGCCTCAGGGTGACCATGGGCCATTGCCTTGTCTAACCATTGCTGACGATCGGTTTTGTTACCGGTTGATCGAATGAGGTGTATCATGGCATCCACATGCCCCTGTTCTGCCGCCATCAAATAGTATTTTTGGGCGTTTTTGCTGCGCCGCTGAGTTCCTGCCATCTTGTATTGGGCTTTTGCGCTTCCGTTTAATGCCGCCTTTTTGTACCAGGAACGAGCCATCGGCTCTGACATCTCAACCCCTCCTCTGCCTCCTTCATAAGATTCGGCTATCCATAACTGCGCCCACTGATAGTTATCTTCGGCCCAATAACGCATATAAAGAACGGGGTTTATAATAGAGAAATAGAAGAGAACTGAGGTCAATGCAACAACCCACACGGCATCAACAACGAGGAAACCAATAATCCATAAAATAAGGAGAGCAAATGGCGTGAGGCATCCAAGAACAAAGAGGACAACCTGATAACCTTCCGGACGAGATCCGTGTGACATCCCTAAGGCAAAGAGGCCAAAAGCCAGTGCAGCCAAACACGTTAACATGGGTACGATGGCAATCAAAAATCTGACTGCGCGCAGTTTTCTCATACACCAGCGGCCTTCCCATACCCGGCAGATCAGCGCTCTTCCACTCATTGCAAACACCATCAGTCCCAGCAGAACATAGCCATTGACAATTAATAGCAGCTGGCTCGTAGATATCTCGTTCATAAGTCCGTTTTACTCATATCTGTGAGGGGGTGGGGTTACCTTGATTCTACCTGTCTCTATTAACAATAGCGTAATCAGAAAAGTATCTCCAGCACGTTGAAAATTATCAGCGAGGACCTCACACTGGTTTTTTCAAGTCGTTAAGATTGCCATTGGAGCTAAAAAGATTGTATGGTGCTGGTATCTGATTTGAAACTGGCCCACACTCTCGAGAAAAGCTGGCAAAATTTCTTCAAAAAGATGATATCGGGAAATCGGATGCCTACCTATGATTTTATCATTGTCGGCTTGGGAACAGCCGGTTCGGCAACCTGCATGACACTAGCCCGTCGAGGTTTCAAGGTGCTGGGCATCGATAGATACCGCCCGCCTCACAACATGGGCAGTCACCACGGCGCCTCTCGGAGTGTACGCCGTGCCTACCTGGAAGGAACCTCATATGTGCCGATGGCGCTGAGGTCCTGGGAACTCTGGCGAAGGCTGGAAAAGGATTCCGGGCAAAAACTGCTTGTCGAGACGGGTAATTTGACCATTGGCCCACCTCAAAGTCCTGCTGTTTCAGGATTTGTGGCAAGTGCTCAAGCATACAATATCCCCCACGAGTGCCTTACCGCAGCTGAGGTTCGAAAACGATGGCCACAATTAGTCCCGCCTTCTACATTTATCGCCGGATTGGAAAAAGAGGCTGGTATTGTCTTTCCGGAATTGAGCATTGCCACCTTTTTGGCAGAGGCTGAAAAGGCGGGGGCCACTTTGGTTGTGGATGAACAGGTGGATCGATGGACAGAGGGCCACGGCAAGGTTCACGTTCATACAGCCCGAACTGCTTATGAAGCCGGCCGGCTGCTCATATCGGCCGGGGCCTGGACGAACAGGCTGCTTGGCTTGCAGGGCAGTTTATTGAGGCCAAAACGTGTTCCGGTACATTGGCTTGAAGCGCCGAAAGACAGAGGTCTTCACCTTGGACGCTTTCCTGTTAACTTCTGGCAGGTTCCAGACGAAAAGAGTCCGGAGTCTTCGAAAACGTATAGAGAATTTTACGCATTGCCGGTGATTGGCGCAGCCTCACGAATTAAGACCGCATTCCATAATGAGCTTGTCGATTGTGATCCCGCCGCGCTTATCCGAGAGGTCTTTCCGAGCGAGGTGGAGAAAATCAGGAGCGTAATTTCACAATTTTTGCCCACCCTTCAGCGTTGCCCCATTACCTCCGAAGTGTGCCTCTACACAATGACACCCGACGGGCATTTTTACCTCGGTAAAAGACCCGGATCAAGCAATGTTTTTGGGGTTGCCCTTGCTGGACACGGTTTTAAGTTCGCTCCTGTTCTAGGGGAAATACTGGCAGATCTTATGGTTGACTCCCCTCCGGCAGTCGATATCGAAATATTCTCACCGAATCGATTTAACCCCGAAAAGCAAACCGGGGCATCGTAAACAGGCAGGATCGGACTGGCCATAATGATAGTTAAGTAAGGCCATGATTACTCAAAATGACAACGCACCGACGGAACACATACTCCTGGTAAAAGAATATGTGTTTTCTCCCGAAGCGATTCTCACATTAATTTGGCGTTAAGAAAGAGATGGCACACAATGCTCGCCGCATAACCAAGAACGATCACCGGTGCCCACTTCAGGTGTGCACCGAACGTGTAGATGCCCCGGGCGGTCCCCATTAAGGCCACTCCCGCCGCCGAACCAATAGACAGCATACTTCCCCCGACCCCTGCAGTTAATGTAACCAGAAGCCACTGGCCTTCTGACATGACCGGGTCCATTTTAAGAACAGCGAACATGACAGGAATGTTGTCAACGATTGCTGACAGAAAACCGACGATGATATTGGCAGTCGTTGGACCGAGGTCATGGTACATGTATTGAGAGATGGCAGAAAGATAGCCAAATTGTGCAAGACCACCGACACAAAGGATGACGCCATAAAAAAACAGCAGGGTATCCCACTCGGCCCGGGCAATTTTTTTCATCAAATCGAACTGCTGGGCGGCAGCTTGTTTTTCTGTATAATCTTCGAGAATCTGGACGGCTCCGGTAATAGTATCATCCTCATCTCGAATAGGCGTCGCAGAAAAAGAAACCCAGCGACCTTTTTCACCAAGGGTCGGAATGAATCGGGACGCCTCATACGCACCTTCAATGAATTCATTTCGTTTGCAATGCCCACCATAGTGCTGGTCTATCATTTGCTCCGGCATATAATTGAGAACAAGATCCGCCATGACGGGCTGCTTGGTTTCATAAAATGGTTTCCAGTGATTGCCAGTGCCAATAATAGCCTCAGCCATGATACCGGTGAAAAGCTCAGAGGCTTTATTCCAGTGAGTAACAATATGATTGATGTCGATTGCAAAGGCAGGTAAATCTGATTTTTCAATGACCTCATCCAGATCAAGATTGCTGCTGGCGATGGTCGAAATTGGCGAAATTGATTCAGAGCCGCGAGCTCCGAGAATGGAGTCATAGCGTTCAGACCTGCCCTCGTGAACCTTGATGTGATAGGAAAGCGGCCCCAGGAAGCCGAGTCCGAGCATCATGCCGGCAACAGGGGGCAGATGCAGGAAATTATGAAAACTTACCGCTGTTGCAATGGTGATAATAAAAAAGACCATTATAACAATGGCACCATATTTAAGTGACACAGTCTCTTCGAGTTTTTTAGGAGTAGCTTTGTCGACAGTAAAGCTCATGAAAATAGCGGGAATGAGCCAGTTGACGAGTGACGGCAGGAAAATACTGAAAAATTCGGTAAAGTGGAGTTTTCCTTTCTGCCAGACCATTAAGGTGGTGATGTCCCCAAATGGTGAGAAAGCACCGCCCGCATTTGCTGCAATCACCACGTTGATACAGGCAATGGCAACAAATTTTTTATTGTCCCCGCCAACGGCCATGACCACGGCACCCATGAGCAGGGCGGTGGTGAGGTTGTCGGCAATGGGTGAGATTATAAATGCCAGAACACCAGTGACCCAGAAAATCATTCGCAAGGAGAGACTGCGGGAAACCAGGAAGGCTCGGAGTGCCTGAAAAACATTTCGTTCTTCCATGGCGTTGATATAGGTCATCGCAACCAGAAGGAATAGGAAGAGTTCTGCATATTCCAGCAGGCTGTGTCTAATGGCTACCTCAGCTGTGTGCGTGTCTCCAATACTGATATAGGCAATAGACAGCAACACCCAGATTATGCCCGCAGCCAGGAGTACAGGTTTGCTTTTTCGGAGGTGAATGGTGTTTTCCAGTGGAACCAGAGCGTATGCCAGTATAAAGATGATGATGCCAAGGTAACCATAAACGGTGCCTGTGAGGTCGGCAGCTCCAGCAGTATCTCCTCCTGCCCAGGCGATGGCAGGTGATAAAAGGAAGAAGAATATATAGGTCAACGTTTTCATTTAAAATAATCCTTTTGTCGTATGAATTTGTTTCTGAGGACAACCTGAATGTAATGGGACGATCCTGATTTGGTTCAGAACTTGGACCAGACATTTCTACTACCTTTTTCTTATCTCTTCAAGCGGTGATGGTTGAAAAATTTATTCTTTTTTAATATCCCTACTACCTCTCCATCACACAGCTTACCATACTCAATAATCATGCCGTCACAAAACGATGCATTATTAATGTTTAAGGGCGGATAGCTGCGACGAAAAGGTATGAACTGCTCACGGCGTGGGCGCCAGCGAAGATAACTTAGGAAATATGAGGCGATTCAATTGAAGGTTGTTTTCCAGGATTTTGACAATCAGTCGAATAATCGTTTTGCGTTTTCATAAGCGATCTTCGCCGCGATGTCCGGCGGAAGCTGGGAAAGCCAGTTTCTGTCAAACTCGATAATTCCTCCGTAATTGTCCCATTGAGAATTAACCCAGGTATCGCTTCCAATTGTTATTCTATCTGAGTAGTTGCCCATGTAAGAATGAGAAGATCCTTATTACCAGTAAACCAATATCGAATGACAAGGAGCACCAGGTATAAGAGGTTACATTTTGGTTCATCCGGATAACGCTTACCTGAAAGAGGAATGCGCATACTGGATGTCCCCCGTTTGGTGCCGCCGAGCAAAGGGAAGCTGATGGACAACTGAGTGATGATTATAGCAAACAGGCACTCGTTTACCGGAAGAGCCTACATTTTTAAGAACTTCTCTGCAGAGGACTTACTTTACTAAAAAGACCATTTGTTAAGGTCATACCAATAATCCACCCATGATTTTTTATATAAGGGACACCTGTCATGAAAAAAATAAAAAAGAGCATGTTACGTCGCAGTCATGAAATTACCGGCAGCAGAGAAGCTGGAAACTGGGAAGCACGTACTCCAGCGCGATCCATGTTACGGGGGGTGCGTTTCAGCGATGAGGATTTTGATAAACCATTGATAGCTCTTGCAGTACCATATACAAACGGCACGCCATGTAATGATCATATTCGTGAACTTGGTGATTTATTGCAACACGAAATTGAAGTTGCCGGTGGAAAGCCAATTGTTTTTGGAACGCCGGTTGTCTCTGATGGTATCTCAATGGGAAGTGAGGCGATGAAGTATTCACTGGTCAGCCGTGAAGTAATTGCCGATTCCATCGAACTCATGACTGAAGGGTACAGAGTCGATGGTGTCATTACGCTTTCCGGATGCGATAAAACCATCCCTGCGGCTTTGATGCCAATTGCACGTAATAACCTTGTTGGGCTTACCCTATATGGCGGCAGTATTTTGCCTGGAAATTTTGAAGGGGAAGAGCTTAACATCGTAAGCGCTTTTGAGGGTGTTGGAGCTCATGCTGCCGGCAAAATTGACGAACATCAACTTCATGGCATTGAATGCCATGCTTGCCCGGGCGCGGGTTCCTGCGGGGGAATGTACACTGCCAATACAATGGCAGCAGCCATTGAAGCCCTTGGCATGAGCCTGCCAGGTTCATCTTCAAATATGGCAGTTGATCAGCAGAACAATATTTCCAAAGAGAAGCGAGGTGATGTAATCAGCAGCGCCCGTGCCCTGATTACTTTACTGAATCAGGGAATAACCTCCCGTGAAATTATGACGAAAAAAGCTTTTGAAAATGCTCTTACCCTGGCCTGGGCATTGGGAGGATCAACAAATGCAGTACTACACTTCCTGGCTCTGGCAAGAGAAGCCGGGGTTGCTCTGTCGTTGGCAGATATCTCATCTATCACTCGAAGGGTGCCGATTCTCGGCAATTTTAAACCCTTTGGTCGATATTTAATGAATGATCTCAGCAACCTGGGCGGAACCCCCATGGTGATGAGGGTATTACTTGAAGCTGGTTTTCTGCATGGCGACTGTCTGACCGTAACAGGCAAGAGTCTTGCCGAAAACATTTCCAATGCTCCTACCCTGCCAAATAATCAGAATGTTATTTATCCACTCGAAAATCCCTATGCACCGCCAGGAACACATATCCGTATTCTCTACGGCAACCTGGCCGAAGAGGGCTGTGTACTTAAACAAAGCGGCAAAGCATTGCAGGACATGACTGGCCGAGCCCGGGTTTTCGAGCGCGAAGAAGAGGCTCTATCGGCAATTCTCGACGGCGGTATTAAGCCAGGAGATATCATTGTAATTCGTTATGAGGGACCGAAGGGAGGGCCTGGCATGCGGGAAATGCTTTCCCCTTCTGCGGCATTGATGGGGGCGGGTTTGGGGGATAGCGTAGCTCTGATCACCGATGGTCGTTTCTCAGGAGGCACCCACGGCATTATGATCGGACATATTGCTCCCGAGGCAATCCTCGGTGGAACCATTGCTCTGGTTGAAGAGAACGATCTTATAACAATAGATCTTGAAAAAGAAGAATTGAATTTACAGATATCAGATACTGAATTAGCACGGCGCCGCAGACACTGGAAGCGACCAGAGGAATCTCATTCGGGTGCAGTTTTAAGCAAATATGCCCGCCTGGTCTCTTCAGCAGCCGAAGGTGCGGTAACATACTGACAACTGGAAAACCATATCCTTCTGGTGTGGCCGTCAATTGCCGTTTACCGGCTTATGACGATGTTCTGTTCGTTATCTCTGAGGTAAAGAGTGAATGAAACGTCATCTATCTCAGGGAAATTTAATGGTCACTCGGTTCTCACCGCTCTCTTCCCGGGTTCGCACTTGTAAATCCATACTGGAATTACGAACACCAAATGCCAGGGTCGATTCACCTTGAGAACTATCAACATGAATAATTTTCTTAAACGCACTAACGATTTCCTTACCGATAACAGAATCAGGTGCCGGTAGTTCAGCCTTTCGATATTCAGCTATAACTTTCACCGACCCGGCTTTCGTCTGCTGGATAGAAATTTCCTCAGCATTGCTGTTAAGACCATGCAGGATTGCCAGGGCGATCCACTTAATTGCCGCCTCTTCAGCATCTGGGTCATGCTGCAACCTCGACATTTCCTTAAGAGGATCGTTTATTGCGAAACAGTCACACATTTCTTGAATTTTCTGGTGAAGGTTTGATGAATCACGCATAGCAGTTCTCCTTGTTGAACGATTTTAGTGTGGAATAGTCGAACTTATTCAGTTGTTTGAAACAACTTATTCAAGCTATAGTACTAATCATAGATACGATGTTTCTCCTGTGCAATCTTATAGAGAATATAATATGCATGTATTACCCTTTGAATGGTAAAATGACTCCCCGTTTAACCCAGGGACGATGAGTGCTATGGATCGCCCTTGTCTCTGTTTATAAAGGTAATTTTATGAATGATAATAAAAATGTGCTCTATCTCACACCTACTCACTTTCTTGATTCTACACATCCTGCGGTGGAAACATTCGCTGAGAAAGTGTGTGCAAAAGTCGACAGCCCGATGGAACGTGCGCTGCGCCTCTACTACGCTGTGCGAGATGAAATACGTTACGATCCTTATGATCTGAGGTACTCCCGTGAGGCTTTCAAAGCCAGTACCATTATCACCAAAGGAGCGGGATACTGTGTAGCCAAGGCTGTCACCCTTGCGGCTCTTGGCCGTCAACAGGGTATTCCTTCAAGGCTTGGTTTTGCTGATGTGCGCAATCATCTTTCAACCAATCGTTTACGTCAGGTGATGGGTACCGATACCTTTTACTATCATGGTTATACAGAATTTATGTTAAACGGCAGCTGGGTCAAGGCAACCCCTGCATTCAACCTGTCGTTGTGCGAGCGTTTTAAGGTTAAACCACTGGAGTTTGATGGAACCAGTGATTCAATCTTCCATGAGTTTAATACAGAGGGTCAAAAACATATGGAGTACCTGTGCGACCATGGCAGTTTTGCTGATTTGCCATATGAAGAAATGTTTTCTTCTTATCATCACCATTATCCTGCGATGTTTGAAATACCTGGAAGTGCCCAGTATACAGGAGATTTCTACAGGGAAGCAGAAGCGAAACACCCCTAATGATGAAGAAGGCGTGTCTGATTCAAAAGCTGTCAAAGGAGCGGATTTGGCTAGCCGATTATAATAAAATATCTCTCGCTTGAGGCCAGGTTAACCATGAGCCCGGATATTCTTGACTGCACTATAACTTCTGTATCACCATATGGTACAGCGCAACACCTTGGATTGAAGACCAATGCCACGACTCTATCTCGCTGAATATCTCCAGGCCTTAAGAGGCAAGCATATATGTATTGCCTGTCGGGAAGGTATCTTGCGGGATAACTTTGCTCACATTCTGGCGGATGTTAAATTTCTTGTTCGACACGGTATCCGGACGACTCTCTATCATAATATGGCCAACCGTTTCGCCAATCAAAAACATTTCCGTTTACTTGCCGATCGTCTGCCCGAAACGGAAATCAAACGTGTTGCGCCGGAGGTGGATTTTTATACCTATGTGCTTGACAGAGAGCAGTCTGTTTTCAAGCTCATTTTTCTGGAACGAAAATATCTTTGTGATCACAAAGGGCATCGGATTAATACGCTCACGACCCAGGATACCATTCAAAACATTGACGAAATTTTTGCCAATGTTAACATAGCTGGAGCCTTGAGCCAAATATGCAACCGCATCGTCGGAGGGGCCTATGATCGTGTCCATATTCTTCCGGCACGAAAAAACACGATCAAGCATGAACTGTTCACGGTTGAGGGTACTGGAACTCTGATCGCCAATAACTTCAAGGAGGAATTTCTTCCTGCCGTTACCGACCAGGATGTAGAAATGATAGCCGGTATCCTTGATCTATATACAAAAAAGGGCTTTCTTAAACCGCGGAATAAACACTATCTTCTTGAACATCGAGAACGGTTCCGTCTGACCATTATAGACGGTATTGCTGTCGGCTGTGCAGAGCGGATAGAGGTTGATTCCCGCACAATAGAACTTGGAGCACTGGCTATCTCTACCCGATTTCGTAATCAGCGCGTAGGGGTATTTACAGTTACCGCCTTTGAAGGTGAGGCGAAACGTATGGGATTTAATCGAATTATTTCGCTCACCAATAATCCGCGTCTGCATGCACTGTACTTTCAACTCGGTTTCATAGAAGGTGATCTGCCAGAGTATGCTGCAAGACGGGCATCATCTCCAAATGTGGCCATGTTTTATAAAGACATCAGGTAAAGGAGTGCAACAAGTGAGGATTTTTTCCAGCAAATGTACGGAAATTAAACCCAGGCAACCGGGTCTTGTGCCCGGAACAATTCCTGGGATTCAGGAACAGTCTTCATCCACTTGTAAACGTGCTGATTTTAATGATAAGATTAGTAGTTAAGCGCTTCAGACCAAACGTAGTGAGAACAGTTTTCAGCTCTTTTTCGTATTTATAAAAAAATATTTCATGTCAGTATGTCAGATCAGCTGTTTGTGTTCGGCAATAATGTGCTCATAAAACGATAGGATATAAAGTGAAAAATTATTACCAGCAGAGAACGGAAAAATTGATCAAACAACCTGGAACGTGGCTTATAACAGGTGTTGCCGGGTTTATAGGGTCCAACCTTCTTGAGACACTTCTGGGATTTGACCAGAAGGTCATTGGCCTTGACAATTTTTCTACAGGTTTTCAAGTTAATCTTGATGAAGTGTGTGGCAAAGTTACACCGGAGCAATGGCAGCGTTTCCATTTTATCAAAGGAGATATTCGTGATTATGAAACATGTGCCACGGCATGTAAAGATGTTGATTATGTCCTTCACCAGGCAGCACTCGGCTCGGTTCCAAGATCAATTGAAGATCCAGTTATAACTAATGCAAACAATATAAGCGGCTTTCTCAATATGCTGGTAGCTGCTCGGGATGCTCGCGTAAAACAGTTTGTTTATGCAGCCTCAAGTTCGACCTATGGCGATCATCCGGGCTTGCCCAAGGAAGAAGATAAAATCGGCAAGCCGCTCTCCCCTTACGCCGTTACCAAGCTGGTTAATGAACTGTATGGAGAAGTGTTTTCTCGAGTATATAATTTTGATACTATTGGATTGAGATATTTCAATATCTTCGGTCAAAGACAAGACCCTGACGGTGCCTATGCGGCGGTTATACCCAAGTGGTTTGCTGGTTTATTGAGTGAGGAACCCTTATTCATTAACGGTGATGGAGAGACAAGCCGGGATTTTTGTTTTATTGAAAACTGTGTCCAGGCAAACATTTTAGCTGCTACGGTTGACACGAAACAAGCTCTCAATCAGGTGTACAATATTGCTTTTGGTGAAAGCACAACACTCAATACACTTTTTGAACTCATTCGGGATCGGATTAAAAGTAAAATACCTGGAAATCTTGAGGCAAAACCAAATTATCGTGATTTCAGGGCAGGAGATGTCCGCCATTCTCTGGCAGATATTAATAAGGCAAAGAAATTACTGGGATATTCGCCTGAGTACTCTGTGCGTGCCGGCCTCGACAAGGCTACTGACTGGTATCTCAACCGTTTCTTGTCGACCTGAAGAATACAAACACAAGTGAAACTGATCGTAACGAGAGTTGTTATTGCCATCTTTGCATTAGTAGTTTTATTAGGCCCTCTCTACACTGTCGCTGAATATTCAACCGTCACCAACCTGATCAGCGAACTCGGCGCACAGCATACTGAGAATAATTTCATCATGATTATTGCCTTTGTCATACTCGGTGGAGGTATCGTCATTGACGGGGTTAGAAGGTTTCGAGTTGTGCTGCTCCCATTCATTTTATTCGGAGCAGCAATGGCTATTGCAGGCATGTTTCCACACAAACCATTGGATACATCTCTCAATTTTAATGCCACCTTCCACACTATACACGGAGTCATGGCAAGCGTTGCAGGAACCGTCATTACGGTAGGGTTCATCTGGCAAGGTTTCCGAAATAATGGTAGACAGAGAATTGTTTGCTTTTACATGGCGGCGGTAGCGATAGTATTTCCACTTCTCATGCTCAATACCCCGAACTTTCAAGGGGTTATTCAAAGGGTTATGTATCTTCAAATACTTGGGTGGCTTTGGATAAAATACCCAGACTCCTTAGTCGCCGCACAGCGCAAACCCACGCCGGGTGTATCGTCGTAACCACCCAGTTTGTTGAATCAAACAACAGAGGAGAAACGGATATTAAAGCGACTTTGCACACTGAATTCGGACCACCCGATGAACTTCAGCTCAAGGAAATGGAAAAACCTACATTCGGTTAATTGATTTTCGACTTTGTCTTTTGAGCACTAAGTACTGTTCCACCATTTAGATTATAGCCCTGAAACGTCCGGCTGCGGTGATGGCCTCTATCAACTGTTAAATGGCCGCTCGCCTATTCTGATCTGGCATCAGCGCCATGCTCGGATAACTGAGCCCCAAACCATCTATGCAGAGCGGTTAACAGGGAGAGGTCGGTTGTTTCAAACATAAGTTCTGCACCGGAAGGAATTTCCGCGTAGGAAACCCTGATGTCCGGGGCACCGCTCTGAAGTTTCTTGAGACCAGGCATTTCAATGCCATGCAGTTTTGCCGGGTCAGAATAATCACCAAGCCGGAATTTCTCAGCTTCGTGCTTGAGGTGCTGTTGAATGAGAGCGATCTGATCAATAGACTCTGGATCTTTGGCTATAACTCGCTGTACACCGCCAAACTCAGTCATATTGAAGATGTGAACAGTCTTTGAAATATCAAAAGGCATTACCTGATGCGCCATTTGGTGCACCTGCTGTTGATGCGTTTGGGCAAAAACAGTGAAGCTGCAGAGCAGCATAAAGATGGTAACCATCATTGGAAAATGGAACGTGCTGCGTAAAAATCTGGTCATTTAAATAACTCCACAAATAAGTCTATGGTTTTCCAGCTTGTCATTACCAACGATAAGCTCGAGTCTCCACCAAGCAAATATTTTCTTTCGTAAGCTTCCTGAGGAAAGATACCTGTCTTACAACATAAGGCTCTTCCGGTAAAGAGCGAGCCTGTTATAGGTTGATTTGCCGTATTATGCTGTCGAAATTTACAGGTATCTCCGTATCGATTTCAAGCGTAAACATCCGCTCATCAGCGGAGAGCGGTTCACTGGCGGCAAGCTGATGCTCGAGAACAGCAACAGTAGCATCAGAAACATCGCTCCCTCTCTGGGAACGCTTTTCTAACCTGGATTTCAGTGTTTCAACCGAGGCGCTATACGATAGAATACATAAGCGGACACCCAGCAGTCTCGCTAACTCGATGAACCGTTGCCTTTGCGCGGATTTCAGGTTTGTTGCATCAATAATAACAGAATACCCCACGATCAGCAGACAGTGTGCCAGCTCAATCAGGCGGCTATAGGTCTTAGCGGTCATCTCGGGGGTATAGATTCTCTTGTCAAGCTCTGCTTCGATGCGATCATTGACATCATCGCTGAAAAGACGTTTACGCTCTACGTCCGATCTGAGCTGTATTGCTGAAATTCTATCTGCAAGAGTGCGGGCTGCCACGGATTTCCCCGTTCCTGAAACCCCATGGCTGATTAACAGCAATGGAGACGGTGAACGGGTATACTTTTTTGTCAGGTTGAGGTAGCGGTAAAAATCCTCGACTGTCCCGGCATACTCTTTTGAACCGGGTCGCTCCTGCAATGTACGCAGAATATCAACTTTGGCCCGAACAAGTGCCCGGTAAACCTTATAAAAACGAAGCAGCTTCAGACCTTCATAGTCACCGGTTATCTGCAGGTAGGTGTTGAGAAAACACATGGCCTGCGACTCCATTTCCCGTGCCTCGAGATCCATGAGTAGAAAAGCTATTTCGCTGATAACATCAATAAAGCGCAGGCCTTGATTAAACTCCAGACAATCAAAGATAATGATATCATCTTTCCACAGCGCGATATTTCGTAAATGCATATCGCCGTGGCATTCCCGTACAAATCCATGAACCTTGCGCTCATCAATTACCGGGGCCAGCGTTTCGAGTTGTCGTTTACTCCACTGTTCGAGTCTATCCAGTTGTGATAATAATGGAGGGTCACGAACGCTGTTGCGTATATGCTGGAAATTTTCCATCACTGTTTGCCGGACGTGTCCAACTCCGCCCCACGGACTATCCTGGGGAGCGGAATCAACCGACAGATGAAATTGCGCTACTTTTTCGGCCAATTGAGTCACAATGACCGTATCGAGTCCATCTTCTGCGATGAGACGGTCAAGCTGCGCTGTTTGAGGGAATTGGAGCATTTTTACCGCATACTCAATGGCCGGTCCCTGCCCGTTGAGTTGGAGATACTTCCCTGAACCATTGAATTTCACCAGACCCAAATACAATTGCGGTGCCATCCGACTATTCAGTCGCAACTCTTCTAGACAATTAAAGCGACGTTTTTCAAGGGTTGAGAAATCAAGAAAACCAAAATTTACCGGTTTTTTGATTTTATAGACATAGTCTCCAGTCAGAACTACCCAGGAAATATGGGTTTCGATCACCTCAAACCGGTGTACCGGATGATCATATAATCTGGGATTTTGCAGGGCCTCGATCAGCCACTGCTGCTCGGATGGATAATCATTCACGGGAGTTCACCTGTATATGAAAAAAACAGCTTTGCCCTGTATATACTATACGATAATCATTACTTATTTATATGAACATCTCAAATCAGCCTGTTCTTTCTTTCCAATGCTGTTTTTATATTTTTGGTTCTTCCGGAAAACACCTACCTGAGACATGAACGCGCATATTGGGTGCCCCCCGTTTGATGCCGACAAGCAGCAGAGCTGGTGGCGGAATAAGGCGGCGAGCAAAGGCAATTTGATGGACAACTGAATGATGACTTTAGCATTGAGGTTCTCATGTGCTTCTGGAGGTAGATCTTTAAAAATACCTGCAAAGAAAGGAGGTCTTTCCCCTTCTCCTCGATTGACCCCTGTCGTGATCCGTCTTACCTTTTCACAGCGGCTCAGTGATGTCGGCTCAATTGCCGGAGTTGATGAAATTCACTAAATTTCAAGATCTTCGACAGCCGCAATGATCTTTTTTCAAGAGACTGTTGCTCTTGCCGTCTACCAACATCCGCATAAACATAAACCGGCTCATGACGAACCGGTGATATGAACAAACAAAACATATTTATATGAGGAACATATAATGGAACATGTACTTCCAGAATTATCCTACCCCTATGATGCCCTTGAACCATTCATTGATGCTCGAACCATGGAGATTCATCACACCAAACACCACCAGGCCTATATCACTAATCTCAATGCAGCGATCAAGGGAAATGCCAAACTGTCGCAGCTTACTGTGGGCGAGCTCGTCAGTGATCTGAACGGTGTCCCGGAAGATATAAGAAATGTGGTAAGGAACCACGGGGGAGGCCATGTGAATCACGGCTTCTTCTGGCAAATCCTGAAAAAGAATGTTGAACCGGGTGGTCCCGTACTGACCGCTATTGACAAACAATTCGGGAGCTTTGATTCCTTCAAAGAGAAATTCTCAAGCGCAGCAATAAAACAGTTTGGCAGTGGCTGGGCCTGGCTTGTTGTTGCTGACGGGGAACTGGAGATTCTTTCCACTGCAAATCAGGACTCCCCGCTATCGCTGGGCAAGAAGCCGGTTCTGGGCGTTGATGTATGGGAGCATGCCTATTACCTGCTCTACCAGAATAGGCGACCTGATTATGTTGATGCCTTCTTCAGCGTCATTAACTGGGACACGGTGAATGATCATTACAATGCAGCTCTTCGCTGATAAATTTCGATAACAAAAACTGGATACACAATGTCAGGCGTTACCGTGTATCCAGTTTACCCAATACAACATACCGGACCAGATTCTGAAATATCGGTCAAATTTATACCCAGGAAAGCTGCTGCGTATTATTTCAAAAATATCCCTCCAGTAGTTATCGAACCGGTTGCATTATACTCAACTGATTCCAGAAAAGAAAAAATCAAGATACTGCCTCAGACTGTTTAGAACAATGATGGGTTGGTTATAAAAATTTTCAATAACCCACAGGGAGGCCCCCAGACCAGTAAGGTAATGTGGGTTATAATTGCCGTTATAACAGTTAAGGACGCCCTTGATTAAATAACCGCTCAGCCTTGCCCGATCATCTCTACAGTTTAGACTGCTGTTCACCATGTTGAGAACTGGCAGCGGATCATGTTGTTCAAAGACACTGAAAAATAGATTAAAATCCGGGAGCGGTTCGGTGGTGAACGTTTCTAAGGGATGCAGGAGTTCTTCTTTGTCCGCCAACATGTACTCCCACATGGTGAGGACATGGTCGTACTCCTGACGGGTTAAGAAGTGACGGCTTCGTTCAATTGCGTAAAGTGTTATTGTATGATGCAGAGGCACGATACCCGAGCCGCTTATGGCCCGTTTCAGATTTGCTAGGTACACCGCTGAGTAATCACTGATCGCTGAGTACTGTAAGGCAGGAGTCTGGCGAAAATTGCCACTACAGAAGTATTCTGACAGTAAGACCAGCGCTGGCCATGAATCTTCATCCTTTCGGTTGACCATCTCCAGCAGAATAAAGGCTGTGCAGGAAAGAGAATGCCCCAGTGAGTGATCAAGAAAACCACTGCCCAGTACGAGCAATCGTCTGGCTAATTCTGTCGGTCCTGCTAATTCCAGAAAGGCAGCCATGGTGATCGCTGTGGCGGAAACATTTTTGCTCGCAATTGCTGTTTCTATGTCATTGAAATCAGAAAGTAACGGAATAGAAGAGGGTTTTGCAAGCTTCATAACCTTGTCTCTTCGGGTATACTCCTCAACCTCCAGTCGCAATAGCGCTGCGATACCTTGCGGCTCCAGAAACTGCACAAATTCTCGATTGACAGCATACATCTTGGGGAGGTGGGGGTTAATAAAAGGAGGATTAAGAACCCGGTGGACCAGAGGAAAGAGCGCCTCATGAATTCCCCAGGGTTCATGTCCCTCGCTGAGCAATGAATCGAGGCGAGAAAGTGCCTGGGACAGATCAGATGTCTCTATGGCAGTTTGAAGATCATCGTACATAACGTCTCACCAGAATACCGAGGTTGCCAGCAAGTCTACAGCTGGCCCGAAATGATGCTTCGTCTAATGTAATAATATGCTGTATTGGCCTGGGGTCAATTAAGCGCCTTTTCCTGCACAATAGTTTTGTAATTACATTGTTAGATTATAGGTACTTGTAGGTATCCTCGAATACGGGCACCATAACTGGTCATCCAGCTCCGTAAAAATCTACTTCTTCCTGAAAACACCTACCTGAAACAGGAACGCGCATATTGGGTGACCCCCGTTTGATGCCGCCGAGCAGCTGAGCTGGTGGCGGAATAAGGTGCCAAACCTGTCTGAGCGTCAGCGAGTCATTCTGATATGAATCTTCATGTAGTTCCGAGT
>RCNC010000516.1_pt1 | contig 24779 bp, 27 predicted proteins | sample 2041301 | NCBI WGS metagenome assembly RCNC01 (sample SAMN09708231, study PRJNA481090) | Marine sediment metagenome, whole genome shotgun sequencing project. | biome: marine sediment; feature: ocean; material: sediment; isolation source: Sewage treatment plant 13A marine sediment (STP13A) ...
GGTGCGCTTCCTACATCGAAGGCATCCAGCGTTCCCAAGCCGATAACCGGTATTTGCTCGCCAGTGGCAGGAATTGGCCTCGATAGCATGCTGGCCGAGAGTGGACTATGAGCATTGACGCGGCCGGCGCAGACCAAAAGCGATGCCGCACTTGTCGCAATAAACTGTCTTCTCGATATAGTCATCTATGTATTACCGGTTGGCGATAGAGAACCCCAAGCTTAATAGGACTGGTGCTGGAATCAAACAAATCTGGCACTATTGTCGTGTCTTAAATCAGAAACCTCAGGAGAAAGTCATGTTTGGTAATCCGTCATTGATGACTCGTATAGCGATCGGTAAGGGGATTGGGTTCTTGCTTGGACTCGCCGGGTTTATGCTCCTGCCGCACTTCTTGCCGGACGCCACATTGATGCTTCGCTGGGGAATTTTGTTGTGGTACATAACCTTCGGCGCGATTATCGGTGTGTTCGGTGTTTTTACCTATCACCCAATGCTAAAGCTGTCGATGTCCTGGTGGTTTGTCTCGCCTTTAATCGGGGCATGGTTGAATTTCGTGCTGGTCTTTTTCGCCCATGAACCGATGAGCGCCATGATGGCGAGTGTGTTCGGTGAAGGCGGCGCGCTCAGTTCACCATTTTGGTTCGCGGCAGAAGGAGGCATAGTGGGATTCGTAATCGGCTATTTCGCTACCCGGTTTGGTGGGGAAGGCGCAGAGACCGTCGGTAAGTAAACAAACGGTATCTGCAGCACTCTATAGAGCAGCGTTGCCCCGTCAAAACTCCCCAGCACCGTATGGTGCTGGGGAGTCATCACCTTAACGGGTGTTCATTTACTCGCTGCTATCCGCCTCATCCTGGGCTGTCGCTGCGCTTATCTCGCCCATATTTTCGCCCAAAATTTCAGCCCAAACGGTAAGGATCTTGCGCGCAGCATTTTTATTCGCTGAACTGGAAGACCGATATGCCATGCCGCTCCTGTTGTCGACGGCAGGGTCGATAACACGTGCAATCAGTTCGCCCGTTACAGAATCGTACAACTCCATCCACAGGGTCATTTGGCCCGCAGACGTAACTATGTTGCGATCCATGCTGGTATTGCTCAATTTGGGAGCGGTGACGTCAAGATTGATGATCGCCGGCTTCACAACAAGCACATCGTAATCTGCGGTCTCAACGATTTCGTAACCGCGCTTTCCTTGCAGTTCCGCTGTAAAGACAGTCTTAAACTCCTCAGCAAGACTTGCTTTTATTTTCTCCATGTCAGCAGGTCGAGCCCGGGTCGTGCCTGGCATGAGGTTTCTATTGTAGTCTCTGTCCCAATTCTTGCGGAATGCTACGTGGGCATCGAACAATACAATTTTCGTGTATTGATCCAGTGTTGCGCCAGGTCGCACATAAACCGTATTCAGTTTCGTGCCCGACAACAGCACAAGACCCTCGGGCGTGGTTTCCGGCATTGGCTCGGCAGCGCTCGCGATTGACGCGAGTGCAAACAGGCCTAGCAGTGCAATTGCACTTTGAGATGTTCGTAACAATTTCATGTTCGGTGCTCCATTTAATAAATTAATTTTTGATTATTTAGTTCGTTGGCGCGAATCTAACCGACGTAGCGGTAGTACTCGATACCAAGGTCGCTGAAATGTCGTTCTTCCGCATTGCCCACGTGATCCACGACGAATTCGTTCTTCGGCACGTACAGGAGGTCGGTCGGAATTTTTCCGTCGTGCAATAGCTTGTACTGCTCGTAACTGAGATCAACTGCGCGATCCATGACGCGTCCAAAGCCGATTGCCTCAGTCGCTTCGCGCCAGCCATCCGCAATATAAAAAGGAATAACTTCGGCTGCATCGCCGCTGCCGTAGCCTAAGGTCAATACTTCTTCGCCAGCTTGCAAGCGGTTTTCATCGCGGGCTTGTTCAAAGCCTGCCGCCAACCACGCCGGTAATGCGGCGGTGTACAGATTGCCGAGATCGAGCATCGCGTCACTGCCCAGAGCGAGTTTGTCGAGAACCTCAACACGGTAATGGCGTGACGCACGAAATACTCGCAGTGCCGCCATGGTCAGTGGATAGATTTCATATTGCAGTCGTTCAGGCGATGCGAGAGTCGATACCTTCGGCTGGCTCATCATTTCTGTTCGCAGCCGTTCCGCATCAATACCGGCTTCATAGCAATAGGACGCGAGCTCAGCGCGGTCTTCAGAGCTGCCCTGACTCAGCGCGAACAGGTATGCGACAGCCCAACCGGTTTCCGGCATGCGCCGATACGGACGGTGCATGAAGACAGTTTTTAGCGAGCGCAGATAATCTATCGGATTCAGGTCGCGCTTTCGATACATGTCGTTGAGCGCTTGCAGTGTCTCGTCGATATAACAAGTGGTCGAATACTTACCATTGAATATCGGGAAGTCCTTGACCTGATTCATCTCCGAGCGAGCCTGACCGCAGAACCGCAACATCGGTTTGCGAAAGTCCATGACCCGATAGTCTGATGCAGAACCAGAGCCCGGCAAGTCGACAACTGCGAGCTTGGGGTCTTCCTCAAGCAGCATTGCAACCGCGCCAGCGCCTTGCGTTGGCTCGCCACTGCTGCCGCGCGCGTATTCGGCGATATCAGCGCAAACAACAATGGCCTGACCGCCAGCGCCGTCGAATGCCAGCTGACGAATCGCACCCTTCATGGCGTAAATGCCGCCGAGGCAGGCGTGTTTGAACTCAGGAACTTCACAGCTTCTGGCGATCGGTGGCTTGCCAAGTGCCTCCAGCGCCTGATCGACCATTCCTTTAACGATAATCGCACCGGCAGAATTATCCGTACTGGATTCAGTGCCCAGGCCCAGAAACTTGATGCGCGTGGGGTCGACGTCGTATTGCTCAATGAGCCTGAGAACCGCCGTAGCAGCCATCGTGTAGACGCTGTGCTCGGGGCCGCGCACTCTGAAGCTACGCCCGACGACCTCTCGGACCTTGGGCCATTGGTCCCCGGTCCACTCGCACCAGTCCTCAAGCCAGACGCGATACGGCGGTACATAAGCGGCGAGGCCACTTATTCCGATGCGTTTTGTTTGGGGAGATGCGTTCATTTTATTGGTTTTGTCCTAGCCCACCGATTTTAGTGGTACTAGCCGTCCGTCACAACTATCTATTCGACCGTGATGGTAATGGTCTGCGACGAAACAGGCGGCTCATGCGGGATATGCAGGTGATCGGCAAGCAACAGCAGCAGCGAATGCTCGCCCGGATCGAGGGTCAGCTCTGTCGATGTGCTGCCATCGCCGAAGTGAATATGGTTCGGATCCGCAGGAACAGGCAGGTTCAGTGCAGGCAATCCGGTGTCCACCAGAAGATGATGGTGCCCGGTATGCTCATCGTTTACGCCGGCCGGCGCGACGCCCATGCCTTCGATGCCAAATTCGATCGTGACCGGGCTCGATACCGTGGCGCCGTCTTCTGGAGTAATGAAAAACACACTGGCTCCCGGAGCGGACGCTGTTCTGGGCAGCCCAGCCGCTTCGTCGACGACGACTGCAGCTGCCGGCGCTTCGCTAGCAGGTGCCGCGGCGACTGGAGCTTCTGCCTCCGGCTGTCCGCAGGCGGAGATCAAAACAAGGGAAACTGCTGAAATTGTGAGTATTAGTTTGTTGAAGGCCATTTGCGGCTCCTTTGGGTGATCGCCTAGATCGAGAATGCGGCCAGCGCGAAAGTCAGCGCCATTATGGTCGAAAAACCGAAGAGATAGGCAATCGTGAGGACAATATATTTCACAAAGGTAACAAATCGGCCCTGAGCGTACACGCGCCGCATTGCGACGAACAGATAGATCGGGACGTAAATCGAGCTTGCCGCTATAACTAAGGCGGTAACCAGTTCAGGGGCAGCAATTGCTGCTGTCAGTCGAACGAACAGAATCTGCAATGTAAACAGCAGGAAAAAGAAGGCATGCAAGTGCACGAAGAACAATAGATGTTCAACATAATAGCGGCGCGACAAGGGGTACAAAGCCTTCAGCACCAAGGCCATCAGCGGTAGCAGAACGATCAAAGCGGTCGGCACGTTATTGGTCACTTTCTCCAATACCGTCTTTCCTTCATCGGCCATGACCTGTTCACACACTTGTCGAATTCTTGCGGGTGTAAGTCGTCGCGCCAGAATACCGGGTAGTCCTTCTACATCGTCTGCTTCGACCTCGCAGTCGTCCTCGATCTCTTCATCGCCGTTATCATTGAAAGCGACGATCATGCTGTGTTCTTCCTCTTCCTCTTCCTCTTCTTCCTCCCCTTCTGTGGCGACTTCCTGTTCGACCGGTGCCTCGAAGAACAGACTCAGCTCTTCCCGCGGATTGAAAAAAGCGACGATGAAGAAAATCAGGCTCAGCACGAGGTACATACGGAACGGCGGCATGAATCGGGCACGTCGTCCTTGCAGGTAATCGTGAGTTAATTGACCAGGGCGTATGACCAGCGGAACAATCGTCTGCCATAGTCGGGAATCGATTTCAAAGAGATCGCCGAATGCCTCAGAGATGAGTTGCCAGAGTTTGATCAGTCGACTGCGCGAGCGTTGCCCGCAGTTACCACAATACTGGCCTCGCAGATGGGAGCCACAGTTCAGACAATTCGGAGATTCATCCGAGGGAATGTCGCGAGTGTCGTCTTCGCGCAGAACACGATCCGTGAAATCGACCTTGTCGCCAAACTGGCTCGCGATCGTTGTTTCGACCTGAGCAGCGAAGGCATCAAGAAATTCGTCTATTTCTTCGTCAGCTCCGAGCGCGTGTTGGCAAACGCGACCAACACGATCGGGATTATCAGACGATACTGAGAAAACATTGCAATCGGTAATGTTCGCGTCCCGCAACGATTCGCGTACATGTTCTTCCAGCCACTGGTCGCAATCGGCAGCGACGTCGCGGTCTACGAAGAGCCTTACTTCATAGATTGGTCTCGATCGCTCCGGCACGAATGATTACTCGGCCTTTTTCTTGCTGATTGATTTCTTCTTGCTACTGGTCTTCTTCTTGGCAGCTTTCCTGGCCGTTTTCTTAGCGACTTTTTTCGGCGCTTGCCTGGAGTCGACAGACCCCGTCTCTGCACGAATCAGTTCTTCAGGCGCAAAGTCGTCTACGGCGAGCAGATCCTGAACTTTTTCGTGATAGCTGGTCAGATCCGTTGCCTCTGATGCGGAGATTACGCCAGCATGCCTGGCTTCCGGAATTTGGTCGCCAAGGTATTCGGCAGCAATTAGTCCTTCCTTAAATGCCTGCCGTAATCGTTTCTCCAGCGGTGCAGCCTTCTCGGAGAGTTCCAGGGCCTCTTGCAATAGTCCGATGGGATTGCCTGGTTCGAGCGTCGTATACGCCTGTTGGCTGAGTCGCTCGCGAGCCTCACCTGTCGTCGTCATCAATGCCACCACTTTCTGTGACAATTCGTCCGACGGTGCGGAGTAGGTACGGCCACGGGGAAAGATAAATATTCTAAGCGCCGTTGCAGCCCAGCGATTGGGCAGATTCTGCAGGAACGCGTGCAAAGACTCCTGCGCCTGATACATCAGGGTTCGAATCGACCATTCGACCAACGGCAAATCGGTCGCGCGCCGACCCTGGTTCTCAAAATGTTTGAGTACGGTAGAGGCCAGATACATAGAACTCAGTACGTCGCCGAGGCGTGCCGACAGAAGCTCGCGTTTTTTTAACGCGCCACCCAAGGTCAGCATCGCGAAGTCGGAAGCCAGAGCAAAGGCCGCGCTGTAGCGATTGATGTTTTGGTAATAGCGTCGCGTCGGTGTGTTAAGCGGCACGCAACTGAATTTGGCGTGTGTCAGTGCGAGAAAGAACGACCGCGCAAGATTACTGATTCCATACCCGATATGACCAAATAAAGCATTGTCGAACTCGATCAAGCCCTCATCGAGGTCCTCATCACCGGCTGCGAGCAGTTCGCGTAACACGAATGGATGGCAACGCATTGCACCCTGACCATAAATGATCAGGCTTCGTGTCAGAATGTTAGCGCCCTCGACCGTGATCGCGATTGGCGTAGCCATGTAACTGCGACCAATATAATTCTTAGGCCCCATCATGATTGCCTTGCCGCCATGAATATCCATCGTGTCGCTGGCAACTTTGCGGCCGAGCTCGGTGCAATGATATTTAAGTATGGCGGACGGTACTGCTGGTTTCTCACCTTGATCAATAGCACCGGAGGTCACCGATACGGCCGCATTCATGATGTAGGTATGCCCGGCAATGCGCGTTAGCGCTTCGCCAACACCCTCGAAATTTGCGATGGAGGTATTGAACTGCTTTCGAATACGCGCGTATGCACCCGAAGCGTATGACGATGCTTGCCCGCCGCCTGAGGCGGTTGACGGCAAGGTAATCGCTCGGCCGACCGATAACAATTCAACCAGCATCTTCCAGCCTTTGCCGGCCATTTCCTGGCCGCCAATGATGTAATCGAGCGGTACGAAAACGTCCTCACCAGAGGTAGGACCATTTTGAAAGGCAATGGACATCGGAAAATGTCGGCGCCCTACGGTAACGCCGGGCATGTCGGTGGGTATGAGGGCGGCAGTGATGCCGTACTCGTCCGTGTCACCGATTAGATGGTCCGGGTCATTCAACTTGAATGCGAGCCCGAGAACGGTGGCAACCGGTGCAAGCGTAATGTAGCGCTTGTTCCAGTTAAGGCGAATACCAATGATGTCTTGGCCTTCCCAGCGCCCCTTGCACACCACACCGTTGTCGATCAATGCAGCTGCGTCGGATCCGGCTTCGGCCGAGGTTAAAGCGAAACAAGGAATCTCGGTTCCGGCGGCCAGACCTGGAAGGTAACGATTTTTCTGCTCGTCGCTGCCGTAGTGCAGCAATAATTCCGCCGGGCCAAGCGAATTTGGAACGCCGACAGTTGACGAAGCTGTCGGGCTGCGGCTTGCGAGCTTGGTGATGATCATGGCATTTGCATAGGCCGAAAATTCCAGCCCGCCGTACTCTTTCGGGATGATCATCGCGAAGAAACGTTGCTCGATAATAAAATCCCAGACTTCCTTCGGCATATCCGCTCGGTTGTGGCATATGTCCCAGTCATCGAGCATTTCGCAGAGCGTCTCGCACGGGCCATCGAAGAAGGCCTGTTCTTCTTCGGACAGTGCAGGCGCCGGGAATGACATGAGTCGATCCCAGTCCGGCATGCCAGAGAATAGTTCGCCGTCCCACCACACGCTGCCGGCTTCCAACGCCTCTCGTTCGGTGTCGGACATCGACGGCAACATTGTGCGATAGATGGCGAGTAGTGGCCGGGTTATTTTCTCGCGCCGTAAGTCCGCTATATTGGGGATTATCAGGAGCACCATTGCTACCCACAGCAACAGCATCCACAACCAGAAGCCGTTTCCGGTAAAGGTGTAAAAGGTGTAGGCGAGAGTGGCGACACCCGCTGCAATAGTCGATGTGCGTAAATCGATGCGTTGATACGCGAGATAGACACCACCGCCGAGAAACAGCAATAACCAAAACAAACTGACAATCAAACTGAACAAACCTCTACCTCCACCTAAACCTGAGCACCGGCATATATCAAAGCAATGATTCGATAGCAGCGCGTTCTTCGCGCAACTCCGTTTCCGTGGCATCCATCCGTTCGCGACTGAAGTCACTCACTGACAGGCCCTGGACTATTTCGTACTTACCGTTGCGACATTGCACCGGGTAGGAATAAACAATACCGGGTTCGATGCCGTAACTCCCGTCTGCTGGAATCGCCATACTCACCCAATTATCACCTGCCGTTCCGAGAGCCCAGTCACGCATATGGTCAATCGCCGCTGACGCAGCCGATGCTGCGGACGACGCACCGCGGGCAGCGATGATCGCAGCGCCGCGTTGTTGCACGACCGGAATAAATTCGTCGGCCAGCCACTGCTGATCCACGAGTTCAGTCGCTGCGGTGCCATCGACTGTAGCGTGATTGATATCCGGATACTGGGTCGCCGAGTGGTTGCCCCAGATGGTCATGCGTTGAATGTCATTCACATGTTTGTCGGTTTTCTGCGCGAGCTGTGCGGCGGCGCGATTGTGGTCCAGCCGCGTCATTGCTGTGAAATTGCGCGCATCGATGTCCGGGGCATTGCTGCTCGCGATCAGAGCGTTGGTGTTCGCGGGGTTGCCGACGACGAGAACGTGAATGTCGCGACTCGCGTGGTCATTAATCGCTTTTCCCTGCACCGAGAAGATCTGCGCGTTCGCTTCGAGCAGATCTTTGCGCTCCATGCCCGGGCCGCGCGGTCGTGCGCCAACCAGCAGTGCGTAATCACTGTCCTTGAAGGCGGTGTCCGGATCATCGGTGCCGACGACGCCCGCCAGCGTCGGGAATGCACAATCGTCAAGCTCCATTACGACACCCTGTAAAGCAGGTAGCGCGGGCGGGATTTCCAATAGCTGCAAAATGACCGGTTGGTCAGCGCCAAGCATCTGTCCAGAGGCGATACGGAAGGCGAGTTGATAGCCAATTTGGCCGGCAGCGCCGGTAATGGTGACGCGAAGAGGTGACTTCATTGTGTAGGTTCCTGAAATGCGGTACTAGTTTCTAGGGTTCAAGTATGTAGCTAGGGTTCTAGTATGTAGTTTGGGCCCGCGATTCTAGCATTTTCAGGGCAAATTGAAGTCCGGAAATACCTCTATAAGTATTTCGCGCTGGCGTGCTGCGGCTTCTACGTCTCCGGAGGCCTCCAGCGCTTTGATGCATTCAAGCCAGCTTTCCGGTTCCGAGCGGGCTTCTTCGGCACATTCGCTAGCGGACATACCTGCCGCGACTGTCACCTCTCCAATACGTTCTTCCTCAACAAGATAGGCAGATTGGCGCATTCGAGCCGCTGCAGCAGGTTCATTGGCAGTCCGTTTCGCCGCGCTGCGGGCAGGTGAAATTTTTTCAGAGCTAATCGCATCGGCCATTGAGTCGGACAATTCGGACTGTTGCTCCATATCCTTCTCCAACATCTGCTGCAGCTTGTCCTCCTGCAGTTCGGGCACCATTAGCGATGCAGGCGCGGCAAGCTCTTCGCGACTAGATTCGGCTACCACGTTGTCCAGCGGGGTTACCTGAGTAACCTCCAGCGTAATCGCCAGGCACAAGGCAACCGTGGCGGCCCAGGCGAGCGGGCGGCTCCACGCAGTCCATCGCGAGTATTGCGGACGCTCAGTACTGGCCTTCGCCATGCGCAGGACATCGCGGTCCAGATGCTCGGGCGTGCGCTCTTTTGCCAAATCCTGATAGGCGGCAGAAACCTGTTGGTCGTGATGTCGATCGTTGTTCATGATGTCTCCGCCGGCTCGTCTATAGCGACACGCAACTTGTTCATCGCATATCGCAGCCGACTCTTGCTGGTTTCGCGGTTACTGCCGGTAACGGCTGAAATTTCGTCGAGATTAAGGCCGGCTTCTTCATGCAGCAGGAAAACATCGCGTTGCTCATCCGGAAGATCCAGCAGCGCAATCTGGAGCCGTTCTCGCGCCAGGCTTCTCTCCGTTTCCATTTCGGGCAGCTCGCCCGGGTTCGGCTGACAGTCCGGGTCGAACTCGCCGACGTGGGTGTGCCGTTTGTTACGCCTTAAGTAATCGATAAAGCAATTGTGAGCGACTCTGTATAAGAAGGTCGTAAATTTCGCGGTCGGACGATAACGATCTGCCGCCTTAATGATCTTGCCCCATACCTCCTGAAATATGTCGTCTGCATTTTCAGGGTGCCTGCAAAGTCGCAGAAGATAGCGGTACAGCGCGTCATTGTGTCGCCGGTACAGCGTTTCAAAAGCGGCGATGTCGCCGTCCTTGTAACGCAGCATCAAGGCGCTGTCTTCAGGCATATGATCCATAGCCGGAGCATAGGCGACAGCTGCTTGCCTTGAAAGCGGCAGATTCACCTGCCGAAGCGTTTGTAGTGCCGATACCATTGCCGCGAGACTCCGTAACTCGTTGATTGAGCTTTCTAAATAGCAAGCCGTGTACATGTATAAACGGCATCTAAGGCGGTACCGGGTTAGCTTCCCGGGAGAAAAGCGCTTGCATCCCACTTTTTTAGTGTTATAGTCAACTACAACACCAGTTCACCTAATGCAAGATTCAGGAGTAAGAAGAATGCAAGCCGTAGTTAAACGCCACTTCAATGACATCATCAGCCTCATAGTGCTGACTTTGATGGCACTAGCGCTGGTCGCAGGACAATCTGTCGCGACCGGGCATGAAGTAGCAAGCGAGTCTGTAGAGCCACTGCGGGTTGTTATAGAAGTTAGGTCTTAGTTAATTAGTATGGCGACTAAATCGGTTTCCGTCACAAAGGCGAGAAAGGTAGCGACGGACTTTTTGCGCCGACCAGTTTGGTCGGCGCTTTTTTTAACGGAAGTGTGATGGACCCTAAATGGAGTGAAGATCTGCCAATCTACCGACAACTGCGGGATCGCGTTGTCGCGATGATTCTTGAAGGCGTCTTGGGCGACGGCGATGCCCTGCCGTCAGTGCGCAACGTTGCTGCCGAATACCGATTGAATCCACTTACTGTATTGAAAGGCTACCAGGAGCTCGTTGACGAGGGGTTGGTGGAAAAGAAGCGTGGTCGCGGCATGTTTGTTACCGAAGGTTCGCGTGATCAATTGCTCAAGGATGAACGCGCGCGATTCCTGGGCAAAGAATGGCCGCTGGTACGTGCAACGATCAAGCGATTGGGCCTTGCACCTGCCGACTTATTGAAGGATTTCGATGAGTCAGACGATGGGGGAGACAAGAATGACTAGCCTGGTGAGTGCGAAAGGCGTGTCGAAACACTACGGAAATTTGGCCGCAGTCGACAACGTTAGTTTCGAGGTAGAGAAAGGCAAGATTGTAGGATTGATCGGCCCGAACGGAGCTGGCAAAACAACGCTCCTGAAAGCGGTACTCGGACTCACAGACTGCCAGGGCGAGCTATCTGTTCTTGGTCTTGATCCGTTTCGTCAACGTAAGGAAATGATGAAGAACATTTGTTTTATCGCAGATGTCGCTGTCCTGCCGCGCTGGATTCGTGTTTCGCAATTACTCGAATTTGTCGAAAGCACACACCCGAATTTCACCCGTTCTCGAGCAGAAGAGCTGCTCTTGGCAACGAATATCAAGAAAGAATCGAAAGTCCGCGAGTTGTCGAAAGGCATGGTGACGCAATTACATCTGTCGATCATCATGGCGGTCGACGCAAAATTACTCGTGCTTGATGAGCCCACGTTGGGCCTGGATATCATTTTCCGCAAAGACTTCTACGGCAACCTGTTGAACGACTATTTCGACGGCGAGCGAACCATCTTAATTACGACCCACCAGGTTGAGGAGATCGAAAACCTGCTGACCGACATCATGTTCATAAACGGCGGCAAAATAGTTCTCGACTCAAGCATGGAAGCTATTCCGGATTCCTACGCCGAGCTCCTGACATCTGGCGAAAATGCTGAGACAGCACGTCGTCTTGGGCCATTGCATGAACGCGACGTCTTCGGCAAGCATGTGATGACATTTGAAAACATCGCGCGTGATCAACTTGCAGGTTTGGGGGAAATTCATACGCCGTCGGTAGCTGACCTGTTCGTTGCCAAGATCAAGGGGGCGGCAGCATGATTAATCAACAACTGGCATTAGTGCGGCGTGAAATATGGGAGCATCGGTCAATCTGGGTGACCCCAACCGCCGTCGCCTCAGTCGTAACCTTATTGGCGATCGCCATGGTGGTCGCGATTGCTGCATTTGGCGAAGCGATGAATGCGGACATCGGCAAAATCGCCGATATGACCGCACCGGAAAACGTCCGTCGGGCGGCACTGGCTGGTTCACTAATAGGCAATACCTCAGTATTTGTGATCGCAATGTGGTTCTTGACGATTTTCTATTGTCTCGATGCCTTGTACACAGAACGCAAAGACAAAAGCATACTTTTCTGGCGTTCCTTGCCGATAACCGACGCAGAAACCGTAATTTCCAAGCTGTTGGTCGTGTTTATCGCCATACCACTGGCAACGTTTGCGGCTGTCGTCGTGTCACACCTGCTCAATCTGATCATTGTCAGTATTTGGCTCGCGCTTGAAGGGGCCAACCCGGGGCGAATGATTTGGGGTGCAGTGCCTCTGTTTGATACCTGGGGCGCCGTTTTGACGGTCTTGATCGCATTGCCCATCTGGTTGGCACCACTCCTGGGCTGGTTCCTGTTTGTGTCGGCCTGGGCGAAGCGTGGCCCGCTACTGCGTGCTGTTTTGCCGATCGCTGTCTTGCCGATTCTCGAATACATCTTCTTTAAGTCACGGATACTGGGCGAGGCAATCCTGGGGCGTTTAAGAATGGACACGATGCCGTTATTCGACGGAATCAAACACGCCGCGTTCGATGAGGACCAGCTGCAATCCATGCTGACGGAGAACCTAAGTCTGATTTCCTGGCTGGATTACGCTGCCTTTATGAGCAGCGTTCAAGTGTGGGCAGGCCTTATCGTCTGCGGCCTGTTTGCAAGCGCTGCAATTTATCTGCGCCGTTATCGAGACGACACTTAGCTGCCAATCTCGTTCGTCTGCATGGGCGGTCGACCAGAAATGTCCAGCTTGCGTAGTCGACCGCGAAACTGGTGGTAGCTAAGTCCTAACAGATTCGCTGCTATCCTCTGGTTGAATCGTGCCCGCTCGAGGGCTGCCTCGAGAAACTCTCTTTCCATGTCTACCAGTCGTGCTGGCAAGTCAGCTGGTAAGAGCGGCGCCGCTGTGACGCTTGTCGTCTTGAGCTTATCCTTTTCGATCTCTGCCAACTTATAGGGCGAATCGAAAGGATCGAAGGCGATTTTCGAAATAGGCGTTTCCGGTGTGGCAGAACGATACACGGATCGCTCGACCGCATTCTTGAGTTCGCGCACATTGCCCGGCCATTTGTGGCGCAGGAGCGCAGACGATGCGCGTGGGCTAAAGCCCGGAAAATAGGCGTGTCGCAGTTCGCTCGCCATATTGATAGCGAATGCATGCGCCAGCGGCATGATGTCCTCGATACGTTCGCGCAGTGGCGGTATGGTGATGACATCGAACGCGAGTCGGTCGAGTAGATCACGTCGAAACAGTCCCTTAGCGGCGAGTGCTTGCAAATCTGAATTGGTCGAGCCAACGATGCGTACATCTACCTGTAACGTGTCGCTACCACCGACTCGTTGCATCTCACCGTATTCAATAACGCGCAGGATTTTTTCCTGCATCCGCAGTGTGATCGTCGCGATCTCATCGAGAATCAACGTGCCACCATCGGCACGTTCAAAATGCCCAACGTGTGTTTTCTGGGCTCCCGTAAATGCACCTGCTTCGTGACCAAACAACTCTGATTCAAGAATCGACTCGGTCAACGCTGCGCAATTTACTTTCACCACATTCTGCTCCCAGCGCTCGGAGAGAAAGTGTAGCCGCGACGCGATCAATTCCTTGCCGGTACCGCGCTCGCCAACGACCAGGACTGACCGGTCCAGAGGCGCCGCAAACGACACATGTTCGAGCATCTCCAGAAACGCTGGCGCTTCACCGATAATTTGCTGATTGAGTTGTCGTTCCGTCATTGGTGAATTAAACCACTAATTAGTGAAATACGCGAAATAGTAGTGAAACACGCTAATTATAAATACTTCTTTCGAGAACACTGAAATCTATTTTTATCTTTTAGAACAACAGGTTATTGCAATAAGTATGGAATTGGCACGGAAGCTGCAGTAATAGACATAGGATTCACCCAAAACGAGGAAATATTCATGGGCATTTTCACTAGATTTTCGGACATCGTGAACTCGAACATCAACGCGATACTCGATAAGGCCGAGGATCCGGAAAAGATTGTTCGATTGATGATTCAGGAAATGGAAGACACGCTGGTAGAAGTTCGATCGGCCGCTGCACGTTCTATTGCGGACAAGAAGGATCTGAATCGCAGACTTGAGGCACTGGATCGCGAACTACAGGACTGGGGCGACAAGGCTGAATTGGCGATGCGCAAGGGCCGCGAAGACCTGGCAAAGGCCGCATTAATTGAGAAGTCGCGCGCCAAAGGTGCGGCGGATGTTATCAAAGAGGGTTACCTGTCCGTCGATGAAGGGCTGGGAAAACTTAATGAAGATATCTCCAAACTGGAAAGCAAACTCGAAGACGCCAAGCTGCGGCAAAAAGCATTGCTTGCCAGGCACAAAACGGCGAGCAGTCGTCTAGCGGTAAGAAAGAAAATCTACGACTACAAAATTGACGATGCAATGATCCGTTTCGAACAGTACACGCGCCGCATTGATGACGTCGAAGGTCGTGTCGAAGCCTACGACCTGGGACTGCCGAAGGATCTCAACCACGAATTTGCCGGCCTTGAATCTGAGGAGTCAGTGCAAAAGGAACTGGATGAGTTGAAGCAGCGCCTCGCGCAAGACGAAGAAAAGATAGCGCAAAGTCAATAAAAGGAGCCAGCGATGAGCCAGAGAATGTGGAACAGAGATTATGGTCCGTTACGTGGATTCTATCGCGACAGCGATAGAGGCTGGATCTTTGGCGTGTGCGCCGGGATAGCCGACCGATTCAATTTTCGGCTTGGTACGGTTCGCGTAATCGCTATAATCTGCTTCTTGTTGTTCTCCTGGCTGACTGCAGCTGTTTATATTGGGGCGACTCTGCTGGTCAAAGATAAACCATTGATCTACTCCGGCAGGGAAACTGAATTCGATTTCTGGAGACGGGTGTGAGCTCATATCAAACGTATTCGCCGCGGGCATTTTACCGATCTACCGACAGAGCGGTTCTCGGCGGTGTTTGTGCAGGGCTTGCCGACTATTTCGGTTTCAATTTACGCGTACTGCGATTTATGGCGATCATCGCGTTTGTGGTTGCCATGCCGATGGCAGTAATCGCCTATCTTGCAGTCGTATTTTTGCTTCCGGCAAGATCAGGCACTGGTCAGGAACGGGCTCCCCGTCCGCGTCGCAAGACTCGGAGGGAGCGTAAGTGCGAACGTAAGCAAGCGCGCCGCGAAGCCAGGCAGCAGGAGCACGCAGTGCCTAGTGAGGCGGCTATCGAGGTAAGGAATAAATGCCAGTCGCTGGACAAAAGGCTGGCGGAGCTTGAAAAATATGTTACCTCCTCGCGCTACCAGCTCGACAGAGAAATTCGCAATCTTTAGTTCGCGAAGTCAAAAAGGGATAAAAAATGAGTACATGGGCAGCCATTGTCAGCATTGTAGCCATTGTTTTCGTAGCAGACACAATCGCTAAATTGAGCAAAAACAGAAGAGCGCGTAATAAAAACGGCGATACTGAACTGCAAGAGGCGCTGGCGCAGGTCCAGCAATTGGAAGATCGGATTCAGGTGCTGGAACGGATCGTCACAGAAAACAAATTCGACCTGCGCAGCGAAATTAACAAGCTCTGAAACAAAAACGCCCGCTATGCAGCGGGCGTTTTGGTATGCCTGTTCGAACGATTAGTTGCTAGCCTGTCTCGCTGCGTTGTATGCGCGAACTTGCTGATTAAACTGTTCGCCAACCAAAGCCTTCTCTTCATTCGCGGCGTCAAATTTACTGGCTATCATTTCATCGCGGCGCTTCAGATCGTCTGTATCAGGACTCTCAATGGCAGCGACAGCTTCCTTCTCAGCAGTCTCAATACAGGTGAGGTAGTCATCAACACCGGCAAGAAAAGTGGCGACGCCGTCTTTGGCAGCGAGCAACTCTTCTTTCGACGCAGTCGATCCGTCAGGGATGTTTGGCCGCTCCGGGTAGTCGCAAGCGAAGGTCATTGGCGCAGCGATTAATAGAAGGCAGCCAATCGCAATCTTGATGGTTTTATTCATTTATTCAGTTTCCGTCTGGGTTGTGGCTTTCGTCAATTTAAGCATGATGATACGGCAGAGTGAAGCGGCCGTAAAAATACCGTAAATTTCAACGGTTTGTATTCTGTTCAACTCACGCGAACAGCGCTCGATGCGTATTTGTGCCCTCAGCTTGTGCAAGCAAAAGTTCCAGATAATCGTCGGAACTCATCGGCTGTCCAAATAGCATGCCTTGAACGTAGGTGCAGTCGAGGCGTTGTAGAAAATTCAGTTGTTCCTCGTTCTCCACACCCTCGGCGACAACGTCCATGTTCAGATTGCGCCCCATTTGCACGATTGTCCCTACCAGAGTCGCATCATCTGGATTGGTGGCGACATCGCGCACGAATGACTGGTCGATTTTTAGTGTACTGATCGGAAATTGTTGCAAAGCACTCAAGGACGAATAGCCCGTGCCAAAATCGTCAATCGCGAGGTGCAGTCCGAGACCGTAGAGCTGATCGAGGAGTCCGATTGTTCTTTTCGGATTCTCCATCAACGTCGTTTCGGTGATTTCGAGCTCCAACGAGGTTGGAGAGACTTCATGTCCCCGCATGATTGCACTGATGCGGTTGACAAAATTCGCCTGTTTAAGCTGCTTCAATGAAAGATTCACCGAAACTCGACCAGCGGAAGAAACGGATCTTTGCCAGATTCGGAAATCTTCACAAACCTTGTCCAGCACCCATTCACCGATATCTATGATGAGGTTGGTTTCTTCAGCAATTGGAATGAAGTCCGCCGGCAATATCATGCCGCGATCGGGAAGCTCCCAACGGACCAGAGCTTCTGCGCCAATAATCTCGCCGGTTACGATGTTGTACTTGGGTTGGTAATGAACCAGGAGTTCGTCTCTTTCGAATGCGCGCTTTAACTTGCTCTTCGTCATGAGCCGTTCGACCGCTGCCTCGTTCATTTGCGGTACGTAATATGCGAATACATTTCCGCCTGCTTTCTTGGCGCTATACAAAGCCGCATCTGCATTGCGAATGAGATCAATAACGTTGGCCGCGTCATCCGGGTAGTACGCTATTCCCAGGCTGGCAGTCATGAAAACCTCATGCCCCTGAACAAAGAACGGGTCCGCGAGGCGATCGAGAAGTGACCTTGCCAGCTTGTCTGTGTCGGTTTGGCCGACGCCCTCCGGCCCGACGTCGTTTATCATCACCGCAAACTCGTCACCGGCGAGTCGGCCGATAATCGAATTCTCGGGTAGCGCTGCGGTCAATCTTTCTGCAACAGTTTCCAGCGTCGCGTCACCGGCCAAGTGGCCGAAGGTATCGTTGATTTCCTTGAAGTGGTCAATATCGATATAAAACATGCAAAGCGGATTGCCAGCGCGACGGGCTCTCGCAATGCTGCGCTGCAGCAAGTGTTGAAACTGCATTCGGTTTGGAATCTTTGTCAGTGCATCGATTCTCGCAAGGTAGCGAATACGCTGTTCAGCACGACGTCGCTCAGTGATGTTTTGCGCCGCATAAATTCGATCTTCTGATTCGCCGTTTTGCCCCGCGACCACGGAACATGTATAGGAGACAGGAATTGCTTCCCCGAACTTGCTCTCGAGAAATGCTTCCTGTGGAATCCCGGTGTCGACCTTGAGTTCACGTGACGAAGTTTTGTTCGTGTCGACGATGCTCTCTATCGATGTGCCTAATAACTCATCTTCGTCGTAGCCCAGCAAAATGGTCGTTGCTCGATTGATACGTTTGATATGTCCATCTGTGCCGGTAACGACGATGGCTTCGTTCATGCCCGACAAAATGCTATCGACATAGTCTCGTGAGATCGTGGTTTTGCGTAGTCGATCGCGCATGTCATTGAAGACTGATGCCAGCTCACCCAGCTCGTCGTCACGGGTCGCAATTAGTGGTTCGCCAAAGTCCGCGTCACGAAGTTTCTCGGCTTGCATCTTGAGTGCCCGAACGCGTATGGATTGTCGGCGAGCTATCGCCCATACAACCAGCAAATAAGAAACCAAAGTTGCCAAAGTACCCAGGCCAATCCATACATAGCTTGCGCGTCGACTGCGGGCCTCTTTGTTCGCAAGGTCGGTTGCGAACGCTGCGGATTCCGCATGCAGGTCATCGAGCAGGAACGCACCGCGTAATTCGCCGAATTGATCTTCCGTCTGCAAAATCGGGTAAGACATGGTTAGCGAGTCGGTGAGCCAAGCAGTTTCCTCCGGACTTGTAGGCTGCGGGAAATCTCCCGATTGCAGTGTCGTAAGGTCGTCGATTTCTATACGCAGGCCGGAAACTGCTGCGTTCTCGGTGACCATGCGATCAAGAACCGTGGGGAGTCTGCTTGCGTCGGCGCTCTCCATTTCCACGGCGACGCGGTCGGCCATGCCGTGCAATTGGGCGCGCATTCGTCGCTCAAAACTCGCGCGCAGCAGGACTTCGTGTTCGGCGGCACTGCTGTTTACCAACTCTTTGGCAAGCCAGTGATACTGGCCATAAAACAACGCCAGCATTATTGCGCCGACACCAACCCCGAGGGCGAGTCCTGATAGGAGATTTTGTGGAAGTTTATTGCCGACCATTATTCTTATTCTGTCGATCAGATCGAGCCGATCCAGATGCTGATTAGTGTAGCACCGGCCTATTTAGGCCGTGTAGCTTTCACATTCTGGTCGAATGACGACCATATGTGTTCGAAAACGAGCATATATAGATATGGTTCAGTATTTAGTCATCTTGGCGCTTTTCCACGAATTCCTGTGGTTCTGATCTGCCGGTTGTCTGCATGACGCCCTCGACTATCGCGCCTTCGGCAACAGCAATAGCTTCTCCCGATACGGTGCCGGAGATCTTGGCAGTTTCGGTGATCTCGACCTTGCCATTGGCAACAATGTCACCTTCTACGTGCCCGGCGATAATCACGTTGCCTGCTTTGATGGTGCCCGTCCAAATCCCGTCTTTCGCGAGAGTAACTGTGCCCTCTAAATCGCAATCACCGTCAATTTCACCACTAATTTGAAAGTCACTATTGCCGGTGATGAGGCCGGTTATCTTGCAGCCTTCACTGATAAGGGTGGCAGGCCCAGCTGAGCGATCGCGCAGGCGCCGCGATTGAGAGTCATTCATACGAGTGTTGCTCCTATTTTTGGTAACCGTAACCGATGGTTTCGATGGTTACCAGAACACCGCCCTCGAAGATCAAGCGCTGCATGAATTTTCGCGGCCCGAAGTTGTACACGTATTCTGTAATGATCACTTCTTGTGCCAGGTGGCCGAAGCCGGGGCGGCTGTAGCCGGACCAGCCGGGTGAGGACTGGTTGTTATAGCGGTAGTCGTAGCTGCGTACGGCGACGCCGAGATTGCGCATCGTCGCTGGCTGCCCGCAAACAGCGACAACCTGAACCTCGTGCATGCCGTCTGTAATCAGTTTGCTGCCACAGCGAAACGCGGCCGCTGGTTCCGAGAACGATAAACCAAGCAGCAGCACAGCGGCAGAAACGACAAATTTTGAGTTAAGTATGTTCATATGCTTTAGGCTTTCATCATACTCCAGTTGGGAGCCGTGCAGATGACAGGCGCGGTCGGCGCGCGCTTATGGTAAAACGGCATTACTAATGAACAAGGGATTTGAAAAGCGCTTCAGCGCACTCGCCGCAAGGGATTGTAGCGTCCTCGCCGGTGGACTCAAAGGTATAGAGAAAGAGTCCCTGCGTATCGACGCGCAAGGTTACCTGGCGCAGACCGCGCACCCGGTTGCGCTCGGGTCGGCACTCACCAACGGCTACGTCACAACTGACTTCTCAGAAGCCTTGTTGGAATTCATTACGCCCGCGTTTTCGAGTACCTGGGAGGCGCAACAGTTTCTCTGTGATATTCACCAGTTTTCCTATGCGGCCCTCGGCGATGAGTTGCTGTGGACGGCGAGTATGCCTTGTCGTACTCCGGCGGACTCGGAAGTGCCGCTGGCCAGATATGGTGACTCAAACGTCGGGCAAATGAAGACGATTTATCGTCGCGGCCTGGGCTATCGGTATGGCAGGCACATGCAGACCATCGCCGGCGTGCACTTCAACTATTCGCTCGCGCAAGATTTCTGGCCGATGTATCAAGACGTCCTGGGTAACAAGGACGGTGACGACGAGTTTCGCTCGGAACACTATCTGGGTCTGGTAAGGAATTTTCGACGTTTCGGATGGTTGGTTCTCTATTTATTCGGATCGTCGCCCGCGATGTGTAAGTCATTTTCCCCTGATTCTGCGGCACACATGCCAGCACTTAACGCTGAAACCTTATATGAGCCGTTCGGCACGTCGTTGCGCATGAGCGATCTGGGTTATAGCAATCAGAACCAGTCAAAGATGAATATATCCCTGAACAGTCTCGACGAATACGTTCACGACCTGAGTGCAGCGATTGCTACGCGTGAGCCTGACTACGAGAAAATCGGAGTTAAGGTCGATGGTGAGTATCGGCAACTGAATGCGAACAGGCTGCAGATCGAAAATGAGTATTACAGTTCAGTTCGACCGAAACGCGTTGCGACGTCCGGTGAGCGACCGACTGCAGCCCTTCGTCGTGACGGCATTGAATACGTCGAGATCCGCTCACTCGACCTTAATGTCGATGATCCCGCTGGCATCAACCAGAATACGATGCGTTTCGTTGAAGCGTTCTTGATCTATTGTCTGATTGAAGAGAGCCCGCCGTTGTGCGACGACTCGCTGAATGAAACCAAACACAATCAGGCGATGACTGCGAAACAAGGGCGTGACCCCGAATTCAAACTGCAGCGAGACGGTGATTTGGTCGCGCTAGGCATCTGGGCCGGGGAAATTCTCGACAACGTGATGGGAATCGCGGAGTGCATCGATCGGCAGGAAGGATGTGCCAGTTATGCCGACTCAGTGCGCATGATGCAGGGGCTGGTTGCCGACCCTGACGAAACGCCATCGGCGCGTGTACTTGAGAAACTTCGGTCAGAGAATTGCAGCTTTTTTGAGTTGGCACTGTCTCTGGCAGAGGGCCATCGAGACTATTTTGCAGCGATCACACCGCTGTCAGATGAGCGCCAGGCACAATTCGCGCGCGAAGCCAGCGAGTCCGTTGCCAGGCAGAAAACTATCGAAGCCGGCGACGACATTAGTCTCGACGAGTATCTGGCGACTTACTTCAGTTCGGAGTCTTAGAACGGCAGCGGCGTGCCGTTTGCGAAAGCAAATTCCCGATGCAGGCCCTGCAGTCTTTTCGTCAGACTTCCCAGAGATCCGCTGCCAATTTTGCGACCATCGGCTTCAAGCACGGGAGTGAGCTCGCCCATCGTTCCCGACGTAAAAACTTCGTCAGCACAATAGAGCTCCGTAATCGAAAGACGGCATTCAGCCGCCGCAATGCCCTCTGCGGCGCAGATGTCCAGGATCATGTGTCGGGTTAAACCAGGCAGGCAGGCGTCGGCATACGGCGTAAGTACCTGGCCGTCGCGGACGATGAACAGATTGGTGTCATTGGTCTCCGACACAAACCCATCGATGTCGAGCATGACGGCGCTGTCGACACCCGCAACGTTTGCCTCGATCGACGCAAGAATATTATTCAACAGATTATTGTGATGGATCTTTGAGTCGAGACATTGCGGCGTATTGCGTCGCGTGGAAGCTGTTATTACGCGAATTCCGTCGTCGGAATAAACCGGCGGTTTCCATTCGGCCAAAACGATCAAACAGCAACCCGATTGGTTGAAGCGAGGATTCATTCCTGATGTCACCTTCTCTCCGCGGGTTAGCGTTAAACGTATATGTGCTTCATCGCGCATGCCGTTTGCTTCGAGAGTGCCAAAAATCGCGTTGCGAACTTCTTCGCTCGAAGGGACCGCCTCGAACGCCAGCGACTTGGCGGAATTCTGCAATCGTTGCAGATGGCCGTCGAGTTCGGCTATGCGTCCCTTATAGACGCGTAAGCCTTCCCAAACTGCGTCACCGCCTTGCACAGCGCTATCGAAAACTGACACCTTGGCATCGCTGCGCGGTACTAGTTTTCCGTTTACGTGCACGAGAATGTCACGATTTCGCGGATCTGGAATATTCAAAGCCTAATCTCCTTGCTGCGGCGCTCGAATCGCGAGCGCGAATAGTTTGTCATACCACGGTTGGCACTCATCCAGGAGCGTCTCGAGTGCGACAGGAAAATGATTCTTGGCCTGATAGCTGGAAAACCCGGTGCTCTGGTGTACAGCCTGGTACCAATACTTTGCCCAGACGCCGTCTTCGGCGCGCGGACTGGCGGGCCAACGCAACATACCTTGCTCGAATGTGAGGTTCAGCTTGTTGCAGAGTTGTCGCAATACAGCTTCCGGGTCGAGCAATAGTTCGCGAGAGTCGAGAACTATAGCCTGTTGCCCGTTTGAGCGGAGGTCCTGCAACAACTGCCACTGTCTCTTCAGGCCAGTATCGTCGAGAGTTGCATGCGGAAGTTGCACGGTTAGCGATGGCAGCATTTCACGCGGATCGCGAATCAGGAATATGTTGTTGGTGTGCTCGAGAAACCGCAGGTCGATCTGCACCAAATGGTGCGCCATGTGTTTTATGAATAAGGTTGTTGCAGGGGATTTCGTGGATTGCTCGATGAGGTCACGCATGACGGCGTCACCATCGCAATTCATGGCTGCGACTATTTCACCGCGACCAGGATGATCGGCGCCGCTAGCGTGCAGGTAATGGCCGTATAAGGGCTCATCAACAACGCGCATATCATCGCGCTGCGCGAAGCTGTACATCAGGGCCGTCGAAACATTTCTCGGCCCGGACCAAAGGCATATAGGATGCGGCACGATATCGATTAATGCGCTTTAGGTGATTGTGGTCGGCGGATTGTACAGTGCGGAAAAGCCGGCGAAAAGCCTGAAAATTTAAGTGCTTAGCGAGGACTGCAGGCCCGAATGAACAGATTTGTTGTGCACTCCGTCACAAATTGGCAGCCGACAGTGTGACGATAGAGTCAATTTAACTAAACTTGGCCCGGGCTGAATGGACAAGACACTGAATGGACAAGACATTACTAAAGACTTTTATTATCGGAATTTTTCTCGGCGTCGCGGCTGGCGCTGCGGGCTTGTACTTCGTACCGCTTGTAGAGCAGGTGCGCGAGCGCTCAATTGTTGATGTAACGCCGAACGGTGGCAACAAAGAAGTGTTTCACGCCAATATTCCGGATGATCGAATCATGATTGGTGCAGCGAATCAGTCGCCTTCCGTACCGGTGGGGCTCGATTGGCCTGGCGACGAACTCCTTGCAAATTCGCGCACTGAGCTATTCAAGATTCGTAACGCAGGGGACTTAGTGGTCGGTGTTGCAAGTCGTATTGCTGCCCGCAGTGAGGACGGTGAGGTCATAGAATGGACACTCCACCTGCCAGCAAGAGGATCCGTCTACGTTCTGATGCGGCCTAAAGCGCTAGAAGATAATTTTCGACTCGGTGACCTGCGCTCAGGAACAAGAGAGTTTTCGGGCTGGATGGGAGGAGTTTCAGAACGGTGGGTCGCTGATTCGACCGGTTCGGAGGATGCACCCGCGGGAAGAATTGAGCTAACCACCCGCTTTGTTGCTGCTGCGGAGGACGAGTCGTGATCAAGTATCTCCTGACACTCGCCGCCGGCATACTTGTTGGAATGGTCTTACTTGCGACCGCAGTTTTCTACAACCCGATGGTGAGTACGAATAACCTGTCGCCGTTGGCTGTTACAGACAACGAGGTGCTACACCTGAGCTACTCTGTCGCGGCACAAGATACGTTGCTCTATACCAATGATGGTGAGTCGCAAATTGCGCCAAATCCGGAGAAGGTCTTCCAGTTGTGGGAGCCGACTGTTCGCCGCACGTCGGCATCAGTCAATGTAATGTCAGACATTCGTGGGCGTCCTGCGGGAATCGGCATCAAGTTTTCTTCGCATTCCAAAGACTCCAGCGCGCTGGATGGAAAAGCACTCACAAACAGCGTGTGGCACATTTATCTTCCCGGGCGCGGCAGTCTGTTCATCGAACAGTCGGAGAATTACTGGAACTATATTCAGGAGATCGTGTTTCCGGCGTACAGGAGTTCCGGCGACAATTGGCGCGGTACTTGGCTTGGCAATGTTACCGATGGCCCAGGTGCACTTGGTACCGCATCGGTTGCTGGTGGTAACGGCCAGTTCGCCGGTTTGGATACGGTTGCAGTTGAAGCTTTGTCGGCCAAAGCATACTCAGTTGATCTTGGTCCGGTAGCGATGACCGGTAAATTGTCGATCGAGTTGCCGCCTATAGTTGCTGCGCCTATCGAGGGTCAGCAAGTTTCTCAGGATCAATAACCGCCTTATCTGCGATTAGCGATTTCGATTGCATAAAATCGCGTGGCGAATTTGTTGCATCGACGGCGATCAAAACCCCATCTCTTAGATAGAAACACGAAAATTTCTTATCGCCCTGGTCGCCGCGAATCACGACCTGATCGTAGCCTGCAGACAAACCTGCAATCTGCAGCTTAAGGTCGTATTGATCCGACCAAAACCACGGCACCTGAGAATAATGTTCCTCAATACCGCAAATATTGCTCGCTGCTGTCTTGGCTTGTTCAAGCGCATTGTGTACCGACTCGAGTCGAATGCGACGCCCGTAAATATCACTGGGATGGGAGTTGCAGTCGCCGACCGCATAGATATTCGGATTGCTGGTCTGACAGCGATCATCGACGACGATTCCATTATCGACTTGCAGGCCTGCGGCCTCTGCTAACTCGTAATTTGGCAATATTCCTGCGCCGATGATGATGAAGTCGGCCGCGACTATATCCCCATCTCCAACTTCGACCGCCGTAACGTGAGCATCGCCCTGAATAGCCTTGAGGCCGGTTGACAGCATGAACTCGACACCGTGACTTTCATGCTGTTGCTGATAAAAAGCAGATACCTGCGGTGAGACAA
>RCNC010000551.1_pt1 | contig 24767 bp, 24 predicted proteins | sample 2041301 | NCBI WGS metagenome assembly RCNC01 (sample SAMN09708231, study PRJNA481090) | Marine sediment metagenome, whole genome shotgun sequencing project. | biome: marine sediment; feature: ocean; material: sediment; isolation source: Sewage treatment plant 13A marine sediment (STP13A) ...
AGGGCTGGAATACTGCTACCGGCGGTAACAGATAATGAGAGTGAAGATACGCTCATGCTCCTGATGCCTATGATGATAAATGCTTAAGGCATGAAGCTTAACCTGAAGAATCCCATAGTCTTTTTCGATCTTGAAACCACAGGCATTAATATTGCTGCTGATCGAATCGTAGAAATTGCCTGGCTGAAGGTGGATCTGAATGGAAATGAAACCTCTAAAACCCAGAGGATTAATCCTGAGATGCCCATTCCTGAAAATGTAACTGCCATTCACGGCATCTCAAATGAGGATGTGAAGGATGCTTCCACGTTTAATGAGATAGCCCGAACTCTGGCCAAAGAGATTGAAGGATGTGACCTGGCTGGTTACAACTCGATCAGGTTTGACATTCCTTTACTGGCTGAAGAATTCCTTAGAGCAGGGGTAGACATCGACCTGAGTAAGAGAAAATTCGTAGATGTGCAGGTCATCTTTATGAAGATGGAACCTCGTACCCTGACTGCGGCTTATAAGTTTTTCGCCGGTAAAGAGCTAAGCGATGCTCACTCAGCCGAAGCCGATACCCTGGCTACCTACGAGGTGTTGCAGGCCCAGTTGGATCGTTATCCAAACCTGGAGAATGACATTGGAAAACTGGCTGAATTCTCAGCCCACAACCGCAATGTGGATTTTGCCGGGAGGATTGTTTACAATGAAGATGATGTGGAGGTATTTAACTTCGGTAAATACAAAGGAAAGCCGGTGCGTGAAGTGCTTAAAAGTGATCCAGGTTACTTTGGGTGGATGATGAATGGGGATTTCCCCCTCTATACCAAGAAGGTGCTCACCTCTATAAAATTAGATTCCATTAAGAAATAGAACCATGAAGATCATCTGCATTGGCAGGAACTATGTGGCTCATGCAAAAGAGCTGAACAATGATGTACCTACCACTCCGGTTTTTTTCATGAAACCCGATTCGGCCCTGGTGATTTCCAACCGACCGTTTTTCTATCCCGATTTCTCAAACGATGTACACCACGAGCTGGAGTTAGTCATTCGCATCGACAGACTGGGTAGAAGCATCGAAGAAAAATATGCCCACAAGTATTTTAGTGAAATAGGTCTGGGTGTGGATTTCACAGCACGCGACCTGCAGGCAAAACAGAAGGAGAAGGGCCTTCCATGGGAGATTGCAAAGGGATTTGATTATTCTGCACCCATCAGTGAATTTTTTCCGGTCAAAAAATATGAGGATATTCACAAGCTCTCCTTCAACCTGGATATAAACGGCAAAACAGTGCAAGACGGAAATAGTTCTCTGATGATCTTCAGTTATGAGAAGATTATCTCCTATGTTTCCCGGTTTATGACCCTTAAAACAGGCGACCTTATATTTACAGGAACGCCGGCAGGGGTAGGACCCGTAGCCATCAATGACAGGCTGGAGGCATACCTGGAAGGGGAGAAGATCATGGATTTCCCGGTAAAATAATGGCAAAATTAGCTTACAAAGTTCACAGGATCTCTCTTGTGAATGTTTCAGCTTATCTGATCTATAGACCGGGTGAGGCCATCCTGGTGGACTCAGGAAACGGGGGTTCTGAGCAGAGAATATTTGATACCCTGTGGGAGCTAGGTCTTGAGCTTAACATGCTAAAGCTGGTAATCCTGACCCATGCTCATTTTGATCACGCCGGCTCTGCTGGTAAATTGAAAGAGTTAACCTCCTGCAAAGTAATGTCTCACCACTCTGAGATTAACAGGCTCAAAGCCGGTTATGCACCTCTGCCCCCTGGTACTCGCTGGAAAGCCAAATTGTTGGTGGGACTGGCCCGGGCTTTCAGGAGTAGCATGGGGAAATTTCCACCGGTGGAGCCCGATTTAATCATCCAGGACACCTTCGATCTGAGAGAATTTGGATTTCCGGGCAAGGTCATTCACTCTCCCGGTCATACCCATGGATCCATGGTGGTCCTGATGGAGGGGGGCGAACTAATAGGCGGGGACACCCTTTTTGGTGTGGCCAACAAACAGCACTTTCCTCCTTTTGCTGAAGACCTGCCAGGCCTGGTTAAGAGCTGGAAAATGATCAGAGATCTGTCAGTTGATACCATCTATCCTGCCCATGGCAAATACTTCTCCTTTGTTAGTTTCATGGAAGAGTTTGACGGAGCCATGGTGAGGTATGGGTAATTTGAAAAGTTTAATCCATTAAGATAATCGAATAAGAAGTTACCCTATTTGGTAACTTTTATTATCTTTGTATTGAATGAGGCTAATAAAGGAAAAAACACTCACTGATTACTGCAAGGTAGGTAAATACAGATCGGCATCAGAATCTCTAAAGGCATGGGTTTTTGAAGTGAGATACTCGACCTGGGATAATGCAAATGAACTGAAATCGAAATACAGGAGTGCCAGCGTAATAGGTTCTAAAAGAGTAGTGTTCAATATCAAGGGCAATGATTACCGGCTAATCGTTGACATTGAATATAAACTGAAGATTGTTTTTATTGTGTGGTTCGGCACCCATTCTGAATACGATAAAATAGATGCTAAAACGGTAGGTTATGAGAACTAAGATATTAAAGACAGAACAGGAGTATAATGAGGCTTGCAAAAGGATCTACAGCCTGATGCATAGCTCAGAAACTGATATTAAACCTGACGGCTCAAAAGGAGACGAGCTGGAGCTTTTATCATTATTGGTTGAAAAGTATGAGATGGAGAATTACCGCTTAGAAGCTCCGGATCCCATAGAGGCAATAAAGTTTAGAATGGAACAAATGAACTTAAAGCAGGCAGATATTGCTCCTCTATTTGGAGGCAAAACAAGGGTATCAGAGGTGTTGCACCGAAGAAGGCCATTAACACTGAAAATGATCACCCTGTTAAACCGATACCTTGGAATCCCTCTGGAATCTTTGGTCAGTGGGAATAAGGAAATAAAACTGGAAGCTGAAAAGAGGGAGAAGCTATTAAGTATATCCTCCATCCAGGAATACCTGAAAAACAGCATAGCGGGCTAAGTCAGAGAATAAGTCCCTAAACAATTTGCTTGCAAAGATTAATTTGGGACCACCGGGGCCGAGATGGAAATGGGAGAGAAGATGGGGCTCAGGGTTACATCTTCAACGATATACGCATCTGGTATGATCAGAGATAGGGCTAAACCTCCGCCCATCTGGGTATTATGAACTACTCTCTCTGAGGAGTAATCAGAAATCTCCCGCAGACTGTTTTCTGACAGATCTATTGTACTTATTATCCTTACCAGGCTTTCGTTGCCATTATCCAGATCCACCTTATACAGTAGCAGGGGAAGAGGGATTCCATTTCCCGACATGGAGCTGAGGATGTAAGCGTAATCCAGGTTTTCTTCCTTTGCCAGTTGGATCAATTTTTGTTTCAATTCCGCTTTGTTCATGGCTCCATCTGTAACTTCCATGTCCAGAATACCCGGAGCAATCATTTTCCCACCAAACAGGCTGCCTCGCATATGACCGTTGGAATGGGGAATATCTTTGGTTGGGGTACGCCCGTTAAGTTGGTTGACCAGGATTCCATTTTTCACAAGCAAAAGTTCTGCAGGAGGAACAATCCCTTCAGCATCCACTTCAAAATTGCCGGTTAGCTCAGTATCCTGGTAATGTGCCATATGAGTCCTTGCAGTGATATTGATATTCTTTGGCATAACGCGCTGATTCAGCGAGGGTGCTGTACCATTCATCATGGATGAGGAATAGAGGTTCATTTGTTGATCCTTTATAAGGCTTTCTCTTGTGGCGGTCAGATAACTGGCAGATCCGGTCAGCATGGATTCGAGTGTGCTGCTGGCTGCCTGTCCCAGAAAGAGGACCGGTCCATAGTAACGATCATTTATAACAGGTGCAATCCTTACCATAAGCAGGCTGTCCACCATGGATCGAACATCACTCTCCACTGTTTCCCTGGAAGGAAGCGCCGCAGGTGCAGTGGCATTGTATGTAAGCGTGCTAAACAGAGGCTGATAGTCTTTGCCAAAACATTGCACCTGAATCATTAGTGTGGAGTGATCCTGGGGATATTGGATTCGGGCCCCTTCACTATTGACAAAGAAGTGATCGGACTGATGCATGTTCATGGAGACATTGGAGCCTGTCAACTCTTTATAGTCCAATAGGATGCCTGAGTATAAACGCAGCATCTTATCCAAACCGCATGTATCCATCCCAGGTGTTTTCCTCTGAATGACCTTAAGGAAAACCTCTTCCCTGCTGAAGTCGGGAATGGGCTCGTATCCGGCAGGAAGGTTCATGGTGGAAAGCGTTTTCTTCTTGTTCTTATATAGGTTCCCAGCAGATTTGTATACCTGGTCGGTCATCTTCCAAAAGCTGCGCCTGATCCCCATGTAGTCGGATTCCAATGGAGGAGTTATATAAGAGGAGTAGTAGTTGTCTGTAATGGATTGGTCTGTATAATTCTCATCATTTAATTCGTAGTTACCCACCATTAATCTCACGTTGTTGGTACTGAATTTTTGAATCTCGGACCTTTCCATAGAACCCAGGGTGGCAGAGCCCGTATAGAGTTGATGGTTGGAGAGGGAGTATGAGATAAAGAATGGTTTATCGAAGTCATTGTATTTAAGTTGCTCCAGGTTCCTGTTCATCTCATCAATTAGCGCTTGCTCAATAAGGTTATCAGCGGGAGGAGATATGGCTGAACTGTTCATCCCGCCTGGCATCTCGAGGATGGGTTTGATCTGGTTTCCCTCTGGCTCTTTCTGGGTCTCAATCCTGCTAATTAGCAGTGAAGGTGAGATGGTTGAAACTGGAATTCCGCCCGACTCTGCTCCGCAGGTTCCATTGAAGATTCCCATCTGGTCGCCTGCTGCTTCAATTCCGGAGAACATCACCAGCGGTGTACCTATCAGTGTTACCCCCCTGACCAGCTCATCGGCTCTGCCATCTGTATAGATGCGGAATACCTTTCGGGGTTGAATGTTGAATACATTGGGCTGATAGCGGTCTGTGGTCGTAAATCCCCCCGATACTTCTTCAATATAGTATCCGTAATCCAGCCCAAGCTTGCGGCACTTCTGAAGAAGTGTTTTTCTCAACTGATCCTCACTCCTTGTTTTCTTTGCACTGACAATCAGATTCGACTGCCGTGAGACTGCTTCGGAGCTGGCATTGGCCCGACCATGTCCATTGGACCTTGAGTCTGCTTCCAAGGGTTGACGCGACATCAGAAAATTCTTTAAAACTCCATCTTCCACCACAGTGACCTTCTGGCCCGGGATCCCCTGTTCATCGTAGGCATAATATCCATTCAGATATTTCCCGTTATAATTGCTAAGGGTAGGATCGCTTGTTACACTCAGGTTCTTATTAAGCACTGGTTCTCCAATGCGAGTTTTAAAGGTTTGTCCGTCCGATTTGCTTTTTAGCCTGTGACCCTCAATGCGGTGACCAAAAATCTCATGAAAAAATACTCCTGAAGCTGCAGCTGAGAGGATGGCAGGACCCGAATAGGGTTCAGCTTTAGGTGCCGTGCTAAGTTTTCTGAGGTCTTTTACCAGGGTTTGGCATGCAAAAATGACTGAATCGGAAGAGGGCAAATCTTCCGGAATTCTGGCATGAAATACTTTTTCAAGGGGAATTACATCCCCGTCTTCAGCCAGGATCGAAACACTCAGTATAAGTGTAGCGCTGGTGTGGTTCTGTGCAATTCGACTGCCTTCTGTGGATACATAGTATTTCCTTTCTGTACTGAAATTCAGGATGGCTTCTCCATCAATAAATACCCTGTCCCTTAAAAATACTCCGGAGTATTCTTTTAATTTGGATTCCCACTCTTGCTGGTCAAACTGTCCAAAGAGGTCCTCCATGGGAGGATCTTCATGTTGATGAGGATTTTCTTTGGAGAAGTCTGGTATGGAATTTCTCTTTTTGCTGTTGGTGAGTAAATTCTGATAAGACGAGACTGCCGATTTATAATTTATATCGGTAAGCCTCCATATTTTCTGGCGGATCGCTACCTCGTTATTCTCGAGGGGTAATTGGGTGCTTTGCATCCGACCACCTCCATACCTGTCATTTCCATTTTCGGAGGGATGGTTGTTGTCAAAACTGTAGTCGCCCACTTTGATTGAAGTAAATAGAACCCGGTACTTATTCTTCATTTGGTCTGTCAGACTTCCGAAAGACCCGGTCAATATAATTGAATGTATATCAGAGGCCCGATACTCCAGAAAATAGGGGGACACTTCCTCCTTTTGAAGGATGGTAAATTCTCTGTCTAGTTCATTTGAAAGGATGTCCAGTAAGGAGGATTGGGCTTGCAAAGGTGCTGCAAATACAAGGAACATGGCCATTGTTAGCCACCAGCAATTCTTAAATGTTATATTCATGGAAAATCAGGCTGATTCAATTAGTATCTTATTGAACGTGAATAATTCGAAAATGTTCTCTTGGTCAAAGGGCCAAAGTTAATAACTAGCTGCAAGCACAGCACTCTATTTTCTAGAGAATTCTATCAGAGGTTTAATATCTCCTTTGTCAGCGGCATAAATCGCCTCCAGATAGATTTTCCTTATGTGCCCTGATTTTGACAGGTCCGATCGTCCCCAGGAAAAGGGTGGTCTTGCAAATATATGGGAGATTAATATGTCTGCAACCAGCCTGGAATGTCTTCCATTGCCATTAGGGAAGACGTGGATCATTACCAGTCTGTGACTAAATCTAATTGCAATTTCATCTGAGTCATAAGTCTTCTTTTCGAGCCAATATTTACAGTCCTCAAGTAGTTGCTTCAGTTCAATCGAAATTTGATACTTATCCACCCCAATATTTTTGTTGCTTTTCCTTTTTTCTCCGGCCCATTTCCAAACTTCAGAAAACATTTTCTTGTGGACCTGTAGCAGAAACTCTTCCGTAAGAATTCGATCAGGACCAAATTTGTGTTTTAAAGTCCACTCAATCGCCTCTTGAATATTCTCTTGTTCAAATTCATCCAGTTCGCCTCGTGTTGAAATGGTTTCGATAAGCAATCCTTCCTTCTCATCTTCATCAAGAGGAGTTTGTCCCTCAATATAGTTTGGATCTAATCCCATAGATATCTTGGCATTTTCTTTTTTAGATCATTGGCTTTTTCAGATATCGCATGGTTGATTCTGGCTGGCTCATTCTCCTGATCCTCAAGCTTCATGCTAATTGAAGTTCTGTGAACAATTTCTTGTGCTATTTCCATCGCTCTCTGGTTTATCATGCTCTCCAAATTTGACTCGACTGGAATGAATCCATAAATGAATTTCATATTAAGCGCATTGCCAAATTGTTTCAATACTTTTACAGAGATGGTTCCATACAATTCGCGATCTTCTATTTCCTTCACACTTTGTGCAGTAATACCCATTCTATTTCCTAGTTGCCTCATCGACATGCCCAGTGATTTTCTGATTGCTTTGATCCAACCGCTTGAAGGAATCGATAAATCCTCAATGTTTTTTAATTGAAGAATCTGTCGGTCGATCTGTTCTAATATGAGTTTTTGCTTTTTCATAAGGTTTTAGCCTTAAAAATGAATTGTAAATATAAGGTTAAAACCTTAAAAAAGCAAATAATATTTAAGGCTAAGGCCTGAAAAATGAATTGAATTATATATTCCTGGACTTTTCTGAATTACTCCAAAAACAGTTCGATGGTGTGGTAGACCTCTTGTTTCTGCTCTTCGGGCATGTTGTTGATGCGGGTGCGGTGGGAGCCGCCCTTTTTGAAGTAGATCTTTGAGTTGGTGGTTCCGGTGCTGGAAACAGCAGTGGCCGACCAGGTATCGTATTCGCCGTATATATAGACGAAGTTGTTGGCTTCCTCTTCCAGGTACTTTTCCAATTCCACAGACAAGTTGGCGTTGAAAGGAATCTCCACATCTTCGGGGATGGTAAAGGTGAAGATGGGATTGTCTACATGCTGAATGTATTTTTCAAACTCATCCAGATCATAACCGTAATAGCCCATCTCGGTGAGGGCCTGGTAAAAGAAAGGCTGGTTTTCGGTGATAAATCCGTCATCGAAGTAGTCGAATCCTGCCACCCGGTTCATGTGCTCAATCACTTCCCTGGCCCTGGCAGCCCTGCCAGGAATCTTTTTGACAGGGACATAGCCCCATTGCCAGAAGGCAAAAGAGTACTCCAGCACGCAATACTCATAGGCTTTTTCATACCCACCGGCCATTTCATAGGCATATCCTTTTTCATCTGAAAAGTTTATGAAGGCTGGTATGTAGCGGTCCTGGTATTTCAGGGCCATCTTCTGAAATCTCCTGACCTTTCTTCTATCTGCGGGCGTTCCCACCTGCGCGAGAAAGGAGTAAATGCGCTCGTCCTCAACCTTAAAATTCAAAGGCGCCACATAGGGAACCCGCACATCCACATCGTCGGGGTAATAGTAACTATGGTACATGACGGTCTGGCCTCCCTTACTGATGCCTGTGGAGATCCATTTCCCGGGATAAAGATCCTTAAAGAGGGTAACGATACGATGATGATCAGAGGCGGCCTGCCAGGTGTCCAGGTAAGCCCAATTGGGATCATCAGGAGCACTGCGTCCAAAATATCGATGCTCTACCATCACCTGGTTACACTTCAATTTGGAGGCGATTTCGGAGGTGTAATAATATTTGGCATCGTAACCGGCAGTGACAAATACCACTGGCCGGGAGGGATCAATGTGGGAAATATAGAGCCTCTGGGTGAAGCTCTCTCCATCGGGATTACGGTGATCCACCGGTTGCTTGATCATCACTTCGAGGATGCGGTCAAAGTTGGATTCACTCTCAAGTATCCGTACTTCGCTTACATAGTCTCTGCTCAGAAAATCATCCAGTTTGACGCTTGCCCCGGCCTGAAAAAGGACAAAGCTTACCAGCACCCATGTAAGGAGGAATTTCTTCATATGCACACCAATTGCAATTTTTTGACTCTGATGTAAAAATATATAATTTTAAGTATATCAGCAACTTGATAAGATGAATTGCCAAATTAGATTTAAAATATTTGGTAATGTTTGAGTGAGTGCCATCTAATCCGTACTTTTAATATAGTATCTAATTAGACGACTTATGAAATTATCCAGGATTTTGCTTTCAATTTTTGTGCTAGTTTTTACTGTTACGGTTCTGAAAGGACAGAATTGTGCTGACTTTATCTCTCAAAAGGAAGGTGCAATATTGAAGTATGTGAGCTATGATAAGAAGGGAAAAGTGACGGGCAGCTCGGAAATGTCTTTCAAGGAGAAAACTGTGAAGGATGATTGGGCTGAGGCAGTCTTTATGTCCACTTACAGTGACAAAAAGGGGGAGGCTATTTACGAGAATGAGGTGAAGGTGGAGTGCAAGAACGGAATCCTTTACTTCAGCTCCAGTAAATTTCTGGATCCCTCCACCATGAGCGCCTATGAGTCCATGGACGTGGAGGTGGATGCAGAACATATGGACCTGCCCCTGGATAGCAAAGCAGGTACTGAACTTAAGGATGGCAAAGTCACCGCCATAGTCCGTAGCAATGGAATGAAGCTGGTTACCATTTCGCTGGATATTTTCAATAGAAAAGTTGATGCTATTGAGACCATGGAAACCCCGGCGGGATCTTTTGAGTGTATCAAAAGCAGCTATGATATCCATACTGAAATGGGATTTGTGAAGATGAACATGAGTTCGGTCGAATGGTACAGCCCTGAGTATGGCCCTATCCGCTCAGAATCATATGACAAGAAGGGCAATCTGTCTGCCTATACGGTACTGGAATCAGTTGACTGATCGGTATACAGGGTATCGCATATAAGTGGGTTCTGACCAGGGTGATCTTTCATAGATAAAGCGAAGCTGGCCATAGGCATTTTCTGCAAATTGGGGATCCTCTTTAAGCTTTCGCTCAAATTCGCGACGTAATTCCGGATTCTCCTTTAACAATTCCTCTGCAGTCTCCTCAAAAATATAGGGAGAGAAATATTCGTTGCGAAAGAGGACCTCATCGAAAAAATTCCAGCTGAAAAAAGAGTCATATCCACGGGGCTCCAGGGTCTGAACCAGGTACTCAATGGCCTTTTGACCGGTAGGGATAAGATAGTCTCCTGCATAGAGTTGTAACTTCTCGACCTTCTTATTGACCTTCACATCGTGGTGACGGTAATGTCCGTTATAGGGCTGCTTTACGGTTTCATAACTATCGATATAATATACCTCCACCTCCAGAATTGTATCAGTTGCTAACTGATGCATCTCCACGCTATTGAGCTTTAGCCTGTCTACTACTTCTTGCCATGCAGAAGGAAGTAAATAGTACTCGGGCTTTTCCACTGTGATCACAGGCTTGAAGTACTTATAATAAGGGATCTCTTTTTCCCAGGTCTCCTCCCTGTCGTAGTAATAACGTTGCTTTCCAGTAACTTTGCTGGTGGCTGTTTTGGCTGCGTACCCTTTGAAGGGAATCATTTTATAACGGGAAGTATCCAGGGCCCATTGAAGGGTAAACTCCTCTCTCTCCAGTTTTTCTTCCCAGGCCTTCTGCTTTACCTCTTTTAAATCCTGTTGAAAATCACTTGAAAATTTAAGGACCTCCCGAAGCAGGTACCAGGTGGAAAGCACCCGGTCCTCAAAGGGTTTGAACATATGAGTCTCTACGGTGAAGGCAAAGGTGTTAAAGAGGCTGGCGTATCCTGAGGTATAACGGGGATAGTCCATAAAGGCCAGAATCCCCTGGTCGGGCGAACGCTTGATGCTCCATACATAGGGACTCATCATATAGGGAGTCTCCTTCATCCCTTTGAAGAGGGCTGGCACCAGGGCCTCTTCCAGAAACTTCGCCTGGCTGGGCTCGTGCCTTTGTTCATGGCTATTGATTAGTGTAATGGTATAAGGATAGTCGGCTCCGTTGGAAGTATGCGTATCTACAAAGATATGTGGATCCCACTCTCGAAGGATGGGTACAAGGGACTGTGTATTCCTGGAATCGAGTTTGATAAAATCTCTGTTCAGGTCCAGGTTTCGTGCATTGCCTCTGAATCCCTGTTCGATGGGGCCATTCTGATTGGCCCTGTGGTACTTACTTCTGTTAAGTGCGCCACCTACATTAAAGATAGGGACCATCACCACCACGGTATTTTCCAGGTATTTTGAATAGGTGTCACTTCCTGAAAGCAGATCAGAAGCCAGTTTCAGGCTGGCATCCACCCCACAGGGTTCACCCGGATGAATGCCATTGTTAATGAAAAGGATACTCTTCCCTGCCCTTTGAGCCTCCTGGGCAGTGAATATTTCATCTTCAGAAATGATAAAGAGATGGAGCGGTCTTCCTGCATCGGTCCACCCGGCTTCAACTAGCTTTGCCCGGGAATATTCCTCATCCATTGCCTTATACATATCAATGGCTTCCTGCCAGGTAACTGTCTCGTTCTGTTCATATTTAAGCGCAACCTGTGCTGAGATCATTTGTGAAATCGTGATGAGTATGATGATTCCCAGGTATTTAATTGCGTGCCTGCTCCAGTTCATTTTTCAGGGTTCTAAAATAGGTGCTCACTATGGTATTTTCATTCTCCAAAGATCCGGAAAAGTTTTCGGGACTGATGTGCTGCTCCATACCAAGTGTACGAATATAGTTAATCACACCTAGATGACCCACGAAGACTTTATCCGGTATGGCTTCATGTTGGAGCTGGAGCCTATAAGATTGATAGAAATCTCTTAGGATGACATACTCCTTTTGGTGTAAGGTGATGATCGATGGGAACATCTTGCAGCTTTCCTGCAGATTCTGAAAACGACTCTCTGCATTGGCCAAAATTCGATCCCCAAGTTCAGTAAGGGAAATATGGCGTAAAAGATAGATTTCAGCATACCTGTATATGCCTATGGTGCCAAAAGCATCCAGGTCATCGGCAATGGAAAGCAGGCTCAGTATTTGGGGCGGATCAGAACGATTGATTATTGAGTAGCTTCCTTTTTCTTTGTTGTCGTGCAGCTCAATGGCTTCCAATATCTCCTCGAATCGATGGGGCAGGGCGATCCCTTTCTCCTGGAACCAGGAATTGCAGAGTTCTCTGCCAAGCCTTCCATGATCCTCCCGGTTGGAGCGAACCATGCCCAGGTCATGAAAAAATGAGGCAATCAGGACCCCCTCCACCAGGGATTGATCCATACTGGAATTTATCCGAGAGATCTCCAGGAGCAGGCTTTTGCACAGGTTCCACACCCGTTGGTGATGGGTGTGGTCGTGTGAGGGCAGCTTTGTTTCTGAAAAGATGCTCTTCGCGTTTGAATAGAGGGGAGTCAACCAGGTGTCTTCGGCCCGATTGATCATTATTTGGATCGAAGGTTCCAATCAGCTCAGGTTACCCGGGTAAGCTTCAACATGTTTGTCTTTCCATTTTCTAGGATGGGAATGCTGCCCACATGGACCACCAGGTCACCCTTTTTTAAAAGATTCTGACTCACTAAAAATTCTTCGGTGTATGCTACATATTCGTTTACATTTTGGCACTCGCCAAAGAAGAAGGCTCGGACCCCCCATACCAGGGAAAGGTCACTGATCAGATCTTCATTCATGGTAAAGGTAAAGATGGGTGCCTTGGGGCGGTGTGAACTGAGCCTGACGGCAGTAAAGCCAGAATAGGTGAGGGATACAATGGCTGCAGCATTGACTTGCTCTGCCAGCCGCACAGCATTAAAGATGATTGATTCTGGTAAGAAAGTTGCACTGTGCTCCATGGGAGGATGACTCTTATAGTAGAGGTACTCCTCCGTTTCGGTGGAATCGATGATCTTCTGCATATTGATGATGGTCTGTACCGGATACTTTCCTACGGAGGTCTCTCCACTGAGCATCACTGTATCGGCACCATCCAGAACCGCATTGGCCACGTCGTTGGCTTCTGCCCTGGTGGGAGTCTGATTGGTGATCATGCTCTCCATCATCTGGGTAGCCACAATAACCGGTTTAGATTTAGCAATGCATTTCTTAATGAGGCTTTTCTGGATCAGGGGAACCATGTGAAAATCGACCTCTACACCCAGATCCCCACGGGCCACCATAATGGCATCTGCCGCATCGATAATCTCATCAATTTCGTCCAGGGCTTCGGGTTTCTCTATCTTGGCTATGATGTGCGCATTGTTGCTGTGTGCATCCACCAGTTTACGAAGGTCCAGAATATCACTCTCCTTTCTTACAAATGACAAAGCGAGCCAGTCTGCTTTGTGGTCCAATGCAAACTTTGCATCCTCTATATCCTTCTCGGTCAGACTGGGAAGAGTGACCTTGGTGCTGGGCAGATTCACACCTTTTTTACTGCCCAGGGGTCCCCCGGCAATCACTTTTGTAAGTACGGTATCCTTTCCATTGGTTTTAATGACTTCAAAAATCAGTTTACCATCATCTACCAATATTCTTTCTCCGGCAGTCACGTCTTTAGGCATCTTTTTGTAGCTCATATAAGCTTTCTCTGTGGTGCCTGTACAATATTCGGTGACAAATGAGAACTCCTGTCCATCCTCCAGTGTCACCTGGTCATTCTCCATCATTCCCACCCTCAGTTTGGGACCTTGCAGATCGGCCAGTATGGCCACATTGGAACCCAACTCTTCATTGAGTTCATTGATATAGGTAATGGTTTTCAGGTGCTCCGAGTGGAGGTCGTGTGAGAAGTTCATCCGGCACACATCCACACCCTCATGAAACATCTTTTCGAGGATTTGCTTGTTGCGGGTGGCAGGACCAATGGTGGCTATGATTTTTGTATGTGATCTATCGTGTCTCATGAAAAAAGTCTGTAAAGTCGAAAGTCGAAAGTCGAAAGTCGTAAAGTCGAAAGTCGAAAGTCGATTTTGAATTTGGGTGCAAAGTTATTCTATTGTGAGGAAACTGCGGGCAAAAAAGGATAAAAAGGTTAGGTGAAAGAGTTTAATAATTTGATTTCCTCTGCCCATTTGGAATCATCGGGGGTTTCCAGCACCAGGGGAATGTGATCAAAGGTATGGCCCAGGTGACTCCCCTGGCCGGCTGTATTTTCTATAACTGCAATTACTCCGCTGGTTTGATCCAGGGTGGTATTTATCGACTGAGCGATCTGTGTGAGACACTCCGATTCTCCCATTTTATCCAACATGTCCACCGGGATGGAAGTTGAGCCGGTCCAATCCCAGCTGTTCGCAACGTTGCATCTCATCCAGGAAGGCGGCCATTGATTTCTCCAGTGCGTCTGGATCGGGATTGCCCCAATTTCTTTTGCATTCAGGGGTGCATTCTCTGCTCCTCCCGATGCGCTCACGTGTGCTCCTAAAAATTTGTTCATGACATATTCTTTTTGTTATCTTAGATTACTGAACAAATCAGAGGATAAATCGTTAACATAAAAAGATTCTTTTAAAAAATAGTAAGCTTATGATACGAAATAGATTTTTCATTGGGCTGTTGATTATACCAATGATGTACATGATAACCGGATGCTATCCAGATAAGTTTGACTATGTGGATGAGTTAGACCTGGTAGTTACTCATATGGATGAGAATACAGATTTTACTGCGTTTACAACCTTTTCGGTACTTGATACTGTGGTACATGTGACCGATGATGATAAAGATGATTCAAATTTCAGCCGGGATCATGATCAATTTATCATCAGTGAATTGAGGAGAAATATGTTGGACAGGGGTTATACAGAGTTGGAGAGTCCCGATTCCATTAACCGGCCAGATATTGCTCTTCTGGTCAGTGCCCTCTCAGCCGATTTCTATTATTACTACAGCTATTATCCTTATTACTGGGGTTATTATCCAGGCTGGGGTTATCCAGGCTGGGGATATCCGGGTGGTGGATATCCTTCCTATGGGGGATCTTACAGCACAGGAACCCTGGTGGTAGATATGTGGGACACCGAAGCATATGACCCGGATGATGAGAAACAGGTGGGTATTAAATGGACCGGAGTTATTGATGGAGTATTATCGGGGAGCGGTACTCAAACCAGAGCCAGGCTTGATAAACATATCAACCAGCTGTTTATTCAATCACCCTATTTGCAAAAATAATCTAGACTGTCATGAAAAAATATATAATAGTTTGCACCATTTTATTTTCAGCATTTACGCTGAGCGCCCAGAACGTTATCTGGAAAATGACCTACGATGTAGCATTCCCGTTTTCCAGCACCAAAGAGTTCGCTGACCAGGTGAGCTGGCGCGGTGTTGCACTGGATGTGGATCGTTTTGTGAATGAGAATTTGGCAGTTGGCTTTGGCGTTTCCTGGAGTGCTTTTGTTCAAAAGTATCCCGATAGCTACTACCAAAAAGATGATCTTCTCATGTATGGGACCCAGGTCAGGTATCTTAACAACGTTCCCCTGTTAGCCAGATTCTCATACTTTAAGCCATTGGAAACCATAGATATCTATGGTACACTGGGCATTGGAACAGTCTGGCAGGGGACCCGCCGCAACATAGGAACCTTATCTTTTGAGGATAATTACTGGCAATTTGCACTAAGCCCGGAGATTGGGATGTTGTTCCCTATAGGAAACACATACATGACTGCCAAACTTCGTTATGTGCATGGATTCAAAACCGAGTCTGCTCCGGATCTCTCATACCTGGGTATCGGGTTGGGCTTTGCGTGGTGATAGGTTAATGGGGTTAGTGGTGATAGGTTAATGGGTTAGTGGTTAGGGGTTACAGCTGGCTGCGCCAGGTTACAGATCTACATTAATATGAAGTTTCCCTCCTAAACCGGTTTCAATTATTCGTTTTAGTGTGGAGATTGGTGAAGGGTGTTTAGTGAAGTCGGGGTCCATACAAGCTTCATTGGTCAAGGTTGTATTTCGCCTTCCTTTCTTTTAGAACCTCTGCATGGGACTTTAATTCTCCATTATCAGCTTCTTTAATTCCTTGCTCAATGGCTTTCCGCTCATCCTCACTCAGTTCATCCCACCAGTCAACGTCCTTCTCTTTTTTCTCCTGCAAGTTCATGTCTTCTTTCATTAGCTATACAAATTTAGTGTTTTACACAAAAAAAACCTTATCAATGATATGCTGCTTTACCTATTAATGTATGGAGCGAAAATATCGACAAAAAAAAGAGGCCGTCCCTTTTGAGACAGCCTCTTTTCCTTGTTTTAAACTAAACTAATCCCAAACTACAACTGTTGTGCAGCTTTTTCTGATAACAGGATCTCATCGATCATCTGCTTGAACATTTTTTTGGTCTCTTCAGGAGTCTGTCCAATTCCGTTGGCCATGGTGGGTTTACCATCCTTTGGGACATACAGAAATGCAGGAATACTCTGGATTCCAAAGACAGAGGCTAATTCCTGTTCGACCTGTGTGTCTATTTTGTAGATATGAATCTTTCCCTTATACTCTTCGGCAAGCTCTTCAAGTATTGGAGCGGCCGTGCGGCATGGTCCACACCAGTCGGCATAAAAGTCAATCAGAGCAGGAAGATCACCTTCATAGACCCACTCGGTCTGGTTCTTTTCGTAGTTCATGACCTTCTCAAGGAAATCCGCCTTGGTAAGTTTTACAGGTTTGCCGACGGCTTCAACCTGGTCATCTCCACCTTTTTCGGGGTCGGCCATTTCAAGCGCCTCCGAACCGGATGTCTTGCTTTCAGGTACTGTGGCTGAGCTATTATTACATGATAATGTAAGAATGGCTGCTGCTGTGATACTTAATATAATTTTATTCATGACGGTTGCTTATATTCTGGCTCTAATAGACCAGGGTTAATACTATTCAGTTACACTCAGAACCTCAGAAATGGCCTGTTTAAATGTCTCCTTGGGGAGTGCACCCATAGCCATCTGTGGTTGTCCCTCTTTGGGAATAAAAAGAAGTGAAGGGATACTCTGGATTCCAAATACGGAAGAGAGTTCTTTTTGCTCTTCGGTGTTTACTTTGTAGATTTCCAGCTTATCACCATACTCATCCTTTAGCTCTTCTAAAATAGGGGCGATGGTTTTGCAGGGACCACACCAATCTGCATAGAAATCGATGATGGCGGGAGTCTCTCCTTCAAACTTCCACTCTTTGCTATCCTCGTAATTAAAAACCTTCTCTTTAAATGTCTCGTTTGTTAAATGCTCAAGTTTCATCTGTATATATGTTTTCGTTTATAATCTGACGCAAAAATAGGGGTAAACTTACAATCCTACTGTAACAAAAGTCACAAAAGCCTTTTTTTGTGATTTATTCGTTCCCGGTAAAGGACATGGAATTGTTCAGATAATCAACCAATGGATAGAGCCCCTTGTAATCATGCGTCACTTTTTCAGCGAAACCAGATTTGATCACATCCTTGTTTTCATAGTTTTTGGAGAAAATATAGTGTTTGTACTTGAGCTCTTCCATAAATTCAAAATCTTTTGGGAAACCGGCAGGCCCCTTTTTCAGCATGTCCTCTTTGCCGCCTCTTTCATATTCTTTGCTAATTACCGGGTCGTTTATTACTTTAAAGAACTCTGAGGGATTGTACATAATCTCCTGCCTGATAAGGGCGAGTTGTTCTTTGGGAGGCATCCATACCCCCGCTGCCATAAATGTATTTCCCGGTTCCAGGTGAAAATAGTAACCCGCATCGGTCGATTTCCTTCCTCCTTTTGCCATCCAACCCCCAAAATGGGTTTTGTAAGGAGTTTTGTCTTTGGAGAATCTGACATCCTTATAAATTCTGAAAATGGTGTCTTTCGCCTCAAGATTCCCAACAGATGGATCGGTTTTGGATATCCCGGTCAGAATGATTCCGATAAATTCTCTGAAGGTATCAAGCGCATCCTGGTATGCCTTTTTGTTTTCGTTAAACCAATCGCGGTTGTTGTTTCGGGCAAGGTCCTCAAGAAAAGAAAGAATGTTTTTCATGATGGTTTTACTTTAGGAAACATCCATCTACCAAAGAAAGTTCAAGGAGCATAGCCATTCGTGCAACGATCTTTAATTAGTTTGTGTTATCTTTAATTAAGCGAAACAATAATTTTCGAATTTGTCAGATAAAATCAGCATACCCAGGGAATTGTTATCTCCCTCTCCAGAATTTCATAAAGCTTCCGAAAGCATTGGACTTTACTGGTGGCACTGGGAGGGTGATATAGGAAGACTCTCAGTGAGCCCTGCTCTACTTGAGATCCTTGGCCTGGATCCAACGACATACGATTTTTCCATAGAATCACTCTATAAGAATATCCACCCGGATGATGTGATCACCAATAAGGAAAAACTGAGGCGGGTTTTTCATGGCCAAAACAACATGTATGAGAACGAATACCGGGTTAAGGATAAAAGTGGAGAGTGGCAATGGTACTACAACCGGGGAACAGTTCTGTTTCGCGACAAGGAGGGAAAGCCAGTAATTATGGGTGGTATCGCCATTGATATCTCTGGCCGGTACAAGCACCTGATGGCCATGGTGGAGGAGAAGGAAAAGCTCGAATTTATTTTTAAGAATACCAATGAGGCCATTCTTGTATTTGAAATGAAGGATGGGCTTGTGTCGAAAGTATTGGATGCCAATAAAGCAGCTATAGATCTTTTTGGGCGCAGTCAGGAAGAGTTGAGTAAGCAGATCCCAGAATATTTCATAGACGATGAGGTCCTGGGTACTAAGGGAAAATTATTTACTGAGCTTGCTGAGAAAGGGTATGGAAGTGCCGAAATGAGTCTGGATCTTGGAGATGGCAGGTGTGTTTGGCTGGAAGTGGCGGCTAATCGTTTTAACCTCACAGGCGCAGACCTGGTTCTTGCAATTCTCACGGATAAAACCTCCTACCGAAAGACCGAGGCTGCCCTGAGGGAGAGTGAGAAGTTATATCGCACACTTTTTGAGGCAGCCGATGATCGCATCGGGTTATATACCGCAGAAGATCAGCGTCCACTGTTGTTAAATTCAGCGTTTTACGAATCTCTTGGATACTCCAGGGAAGATTTTCTGGAGCAGGGACGGGAAGAATCTGTGCATCCCGATGACAGACCCAGGTTAATTAGGGAGAGGGCCCTGCTCTTTAAGAATGGGTTCTCCTCTCATGAGTACAGGGTTTTACACAAGGATGGGCACTACCTTCATATGTCGGCAAAGATCGTACTGATTAAGGGTGGACATGACGAAAAGGACCTGATTCTTTTTATAGTCAGAGATATTTCGGATCGGAAGATTGTCATGAATGATCTGAAACAGGCAAAGGATCGTGCTGAGGAAAGCGATCAGTTGAAATCAGCTTTCCTTGCAAATATGTCTCATGAGATCAGAACTCCCATGAACTCCATCATTGGGTTCTCTAATTTGCTTGTTAACCCAGGTCTGGACGATAACACCCAGGAGTTGTATGTCAGTCGAATTGTGCGCAATTCAGAATTGCTGCTTACCCTGATCTCAGACATCATTGACCTGGCTAAAATTGAGAGCGGACAGTTATCTATCGTATATGGAAAGCTGATGCTGACAGAGTTGATTGGTGAAATGGAGCAATATGCACAGGATGAGATAGAACGATTGGGCAAGAAGGATATTCATGTGGTTGCCATTGCAGCGCTCTCCTGCTGTTCAATTGAAACCGATGTGATTCGCATTGCCCAGGTCATGAAGAACCTGGTTAACAATGCCATTAAATTCACTGAAAAAGGGACGGTGGAGATCGGATGTAAGAAAGGTGTCGCCAAGGGATCTTTGATCCTCTATGTGAAAGACACAGGTATAGGGATTGCCAGTGAGTATTTCGACCTGATCTTTAATCAGTTCAGGCAAATTGATGGATCCAATACCCGAAAATTCGGTGGAACCGGGCTTGGTCTTGCTATTTGTAAGAACCTGGTTCATTTAATGGGTGGAAATATCTGGGTAGAATCGGAAGAAGGCATTGGGACTATATTCCAGCTGGAGTTACCGGAAAAAGGACCTTCAGGAATTGTTTCAAAAGAAAAAGAGCCCAGTATTCAGGTTGCATCGCCGGATTTTGATAAGAAATTTTCCATCATGGTGGTGGACGATGATTCGGACTCAATTGAACTCTATCAGGCTTTGCTCACATCCATGGGACACGCGGTAACCAAGGCGCTTACAGGCTATGATGCCCTGCAAATGCTTGAGCAAAAGCAAAAGCCAGACCTAATTCTTTTGGACGTGTCTATGCCGGTATTAAGTGGTAGCGACACATTAAGATTAATCAAAGAGCGGTATCCCGACTTAAAAGTAGTGGCACAGTCGGCTCATGCCCTATTAGGGGATCGTGACCGTTTTCTGAAAGAGGGTTTTGATGAGTATCTGCCAAAACCATTTTCAAAAGAGCAGCTTACCGGAATCATCTCCAAACTTTTCAATGACTAAATAATTGTTATTTTTACGGGCGCTGACCATCACACCGTTTAAATATCTCTTGCATGCAAAAAGTCAATGAATTTCTTCTCTTCCTGAATGGCTATCTGGGTGGACACCAGTGGTTTGTCTTTTTCCTACTGGGAACAGGAATCTTTTTTACCCTCTATCTGGGATTGCCCCAATTCAGGTATTTCGGACACGCCATACGGATCGTAAAAGGAAGGTATGACCGGGCAGATGATGTGGGAGATACTTCTCATTTTCAGGCATTGACCACCGCACTCAGCGGGACTGTGGGAACCGGTAACATTGCGGGTGTGGCTCTGGCCATCCACCTGGGTGGACCGGCAGCTCTGTTCTGGATGCTAATGACAGCCCTTTTTGGAATGACTACAAAATTTGTGGAAGTAACCATTTCACATAAGTACAGGGATATTCTACCGGATGGATCCATTTCGGGTGGGCCCATGTACTATATGAAAAAGAGAATGAACATCACCACTAAAAGGGGAAAGGTCATAAAAACCGGTGCCATTCTGGGTGGATTTTTTGCTTTTGCTACCATACTCTCCTCATTTGGTACAGGAAGCCTTCCTCAGATCAATAGCATCTCAGAGTCCATGTTTACCTCCTTTGGCATAAACCACACACTTACTGGTGGGATACTTGCTATTCTGCTGGGTTTGGTGATTATTGGCGGAATCAAGCGAATTGCCAAGGTAACATCCACGCTGGTTCCCATGATGGCGCTTATATACCTACTTGGTGCCATAGTGGTTATTGCCTCCAACTATCAAAACATTCTTCCCTCCCTGGGATCCATCTTTACCGATGCATTTACTGGAAGCGCTGCCATAGGCGGTTTCCTGGGTGCGGGATTTGCTTTCACCTTTAATAAAGGGGTGAACCGTGGACTCTTCTCCAATGAGGCCGGTCAGGGTTCAGCCCCAATCGCACACAGTGCAGCAAAGGCACAGGAACCTGTCTCCGAAGGAATGGTTGCCATCCTTGAGCCTTTTATTGATACCATTATTATTTGCACCATCACCGGACTGGTGCTGCTCTCATCGGGTGTATGGAATGAGAAAATGGAGAATCGTTTTCAACAGGCCGACCTGGTGATTCTGGATGGAAGCTATTCAGAGGCTGATGATGCCGACAGGATATTGATGGCCCGGTCATTTAGTAACGATACCACGCTTGCACTTTTTACAGGATCACTTGAAGTTACCAGAGGATCGGTGGTAACTGAAGGAATTACCATTGTTCATGCCGAATCATTTGCAGAGGATGTGACAGTTAATATGGGCTCAGGCAAATATACTGGACCTATACCGGTAAAGAACGGGGTGGTTCAGTTTTCGGAACTGGCCACTGAGTCTGCCGGAGTGAATTTTACCGGGCGTTCTCTGATCCATAGCGCTGCCCTGACGACCCAGGCTTTCAAGAGAAGTGTAATGGGTGATTGGGGACAATACATCGTCTCCATTGGTCTCCTTCTCTTTGCATTTTCCACAGCCATATCCTGGTCATACTATGGAGGCAGGGCGGTAACTTATTTATTTGGGACCAAGTATGTGATTGTTTACAGAATGATCTATGTGGTGGGATTCTTCCTGGCTTCATTCACCGATACCACCATCGTTTGGAACCTCTCTTATATCACCATTGCGATCATGACCATCCCCAACCTCTTTGGTCTGCTGGTGCTAAGAAAGGATATCAAGAGCACAGTCAGGAATTACTGGACTGGCTTTAAGAAGGATTGGCCCCAGGAAAAGCTACCGTCGGGACAGTAGTGCCACATTCTCCACATGATGTGTATGTGGAAACATATCTACAGGCTGGATCTTTTTCACATCGTAGGATGCACTGAGCAACTCCACATCCCTGGCCTGGGTGGCAGGGTTGCAGGAAACATATACAATTCGTTCAGGAGCAATCTTTAGAATCTGCTCCACTACTTTTGTATGCATCCCTGCCCTGGGTGGGTCGGTGATGATCACATCTGGCTTTCCATTCTCTTTTATAAATCCGTCTGTGAATATGTCTTTCATGTCACCGGCGAAGAACCTTGCGTTATCAATCTGGTTAAGTTCAGAATTGACCTTTGCATCTTCAATGGATTCGGGAACCGACTCAATTCCCACCACGGTCTTAGCCCGATCGGCCATAAAATTGGCAATGGTTCCGGTTCCGGTATAGAGGTCATACAGGATTTCATCCCCTTTCAAACCGGCAAAATCCCTTGTTATCTGGTAGAGTTTGAGGGCCTGGTATGAGTTGGTTTGAAAGAATGATTTAGGGCCTATCTTGAAGGTCAGGTTCTCTAGTTTTTCAAAGATGTGATCGCGCCCGGCATAGGCAATGATATCCTGGTCGTAGAGGGTCTCATTCTTCTTTGGGTTGATTACATACATAAGGCTGGTCAGATCGGGAAACTCATTTTTCAGAGCTTCCAGCAACTCATAGACTTCAGGAACATCAAACTGAACGGAGAGGATCACCATCACTTCACCCAGGGTGGTACTTCGGATGATCAGGTTCCTTAATAATCCTTCATTGGATTTGTGATCGTAGAAGGTGAGCCCTTTTTTTAGCGCCAGGTCTCTAAGGAAATTTCGGATCAGATTGGTGGGCTCAGCCTGCAGAAAACAGGTGTGCAGATCAACCACTTTATCATATCGTCCAGGGACATGTAATCCCAGGGCGTTTGTGTGTTCCAGGGAAGTATCATTTTTAGCCTCATGATCGAGTAACCACCGCCGATTGGAAAAGGTATATTCCAATTTATTCCTGTACTGCACCGTTGGATCTGATGCCAGGATGGGAAGTGAATCAGGGATAGTTACACCAGCTATGTGACGAAATGCATCAACTACCTGTTGCTCCTTGTAAAAAAGTTGCTTTGGGTAGGGGAGGTGTTGCCACTTACAGCCACCACAGACTCCAAAATGATCACAGAATGGTTCTGTCCTGTCGTCCGAATAGCTCTGGTAATTTACCACTCTGGCCTCCATATAGCGGCCCTTCTTCCTGAATACCTGCAGATCTACCACATCACCGGGGACAGCCTCTTTTACAAATACCACTACATTATCCACCCTTGCAATGGATTTTCCTTCTGCACCTATATTTTCAATAGTGACCCCTTCTAACAGAGGTAAATTCTTTTTCCTTCCCACGGTCAAATATTTTGTGGTGCAAATATAGGTAAAGACTGAATACCAGGACTACTCAGCCATTACTTTGGAGATGATCTCTTCCACATCTTGCGCTGCATCTGCCATGGTGGTGCGGATAATCGGGGACATGGGCTTTGCTATCAGTCCCGAATTCATCCTGGAGATCCAGACGCTTCCATCCTCTTTTTCATAGACTGCAATCCGGCAGGGCATCAAGTTAGAAACTATCCGTTCTTCGCTTTGGCTCAGAATCTTGTAGGAGAGATCGGGGTGACAGATATCGAAGACTTTGACGCTTCTCACCTCTTTATCAAACTTCTTCAAAGTGGCTTGCAGGTCATGAACAACAGGTATTTTCCAACCCTTGGCAAGTACAGCTTCTTCTAACCTGGCCACAGTGGTATCAAAGTCCTTGTCGTAAGCGTCTTCCTTGAACATGAGGGATGGGGAAGCAAAATAGGCAATCAGTAAACCAATGACGATTCCTGAGGCCATTCCGGTTAACATAATTTTCATTTTTTTATTATTGGGGTTTGTATTGTGTAATTATACAACTGAATCGGCGATTTGTTCTATTTTTGCCACCTGAAATAAGTAGAAAGTGGAAAGTATGCAAGTAGAAAGTAGAAAGTATGCAAGTAGAAAGGAAAAGGGAATAAGATGATTTCAATTGATGGTGTGAGCATACGGTTTGGTGCATTTGTCCTTTTTGACAGGGTCAGTTTCCAGGTAAATCCGGGTGACAGGATTGGTCTGGTAGGGAGAAATGGTGCGGGGAAGACTACCATATTAAATCTCATTGCAGGGAAACAGGACCCAGATGAGGGAAGGGTGGTAAAAACCTCAAGTAAATCAGTGGGGTATTTGCCTCAGCAGATGAAGCACACCAAAGGCAAAACCCTCTATAGGGAAACCCTGGATGCCTTTCGCAGGGGGCGGGGCGCAACGGATCTCGCCCGGCTTGCCTCCCGGTACCACATCCCCACGAGGGAGAGCGAGGCGTGGGTTTCCACCCTCGAGGATAAAAAAATCCTGGTTCAGACATCCGGCGGGGGGCTCGTACCTGCCCGGCCGCCCGAGAGGATCACCGTAGAGGAGATCCTCACCCTCTACCGAAGCACCTTCCCCTCCCCCGGCGCGGCCACGTCGAAACCAATCCAGGAGTGGCTCCAGGAGGACACTTCGTCGCTTCTGGCCCGCTATGAGGGAGTCGCCCTGCTGGACATTCCAGAACTCGCCGCGGAGAAAGGGACAGATCGGAAGAGCA
>RCNC010000517.1_pt1 | contig 24727 bp, 26 predicted proteins | sample 2041301 | NCBI WGS metagenome assembly RCNC01 (sample SAMN09708231, study PRJNA481090) | Marine sediment metagenome, whole genome shotgun sequencing project. | biome: marine sediment; feature: ocean; material: sediment; isolation source: Sewage treatment plant 13A marine sediment (STP13A) ...
CCGCCTCAGGCGGATCACCCCATCTTCGGCGTTAGATATCGCCGCGCATAGTCCACTATAGCGCGACGACATCTGCCTTGAATCTGCGGTAAGCTCGACAATCGCTCAGTTTGGGTTATAGTCAAACCATGACTGGGTATGAAGGCATACCTTGACCAGCATGAGCATCACCGGCACCTCGATGAGCACCCCCACCACCGTGGCAAGGGCCGCACCCGACGAGAGCCCGAAGAGCATGGTCGAAGTGGCGATGGCCACCTCGAAATGATTGGACGCCCCGATCATGGCCGCCGGCGCGGCGTCCTCGTATTTCAGTTTCAACAGCCGCGCCAGGCCGTATCCAAGGCAGAAGATGAGCACGGTCTGGACCAGCAGGGGCACGGCGATCCAGACGATGGTCAGGGGGTTGCCCAGAATCACCTCTCCCTTGAAAGAGAAGAGCAGCACCAGGGTGAGCAGCAGGGCAATGATGGTGATGGGAGTGAGCACATGCAGGAATTTCTCCTTGAACCACGTCACACCTTTGGCGGTGATGATCCAGCGTCGGGAAAAGTAGCCGGCCACCAGGGGCAGGGCCACGTAGATACCGATGGAAAGCAATAAGGCCTGCCAGGGCACGGGCAACCGCCCCACGCCAAGCAAAAAGCCCCCCAGCACGCCATAGAGCAGCAGCATGGTCAGCGAGTTGATCGCCACCATCACCAGGGTCAGGCCGTCGTTGCCCCGCGAAAGAAATCCCCACACCAGCACCATGGCGGTGCACGGCGCGATGCCCAGCAGGATGCACCCAGCCAGGTAGCTGCGCCACAGGGGCACTTCCAGCATTTTTATGCCGTCAACCAAAACCACCGTGCCGGCACCGTGGGTGGCGCCCGAAGGCAGGTCCAGGCCGAAGGGCATCTTCACCAGATCCTTCGCATCGGGCCCGATAAACCCGTAGAAAAGCGTACCGAGAAAAAACAGGGAGATGGCGTACATGGTGAAAGGTTTGACGGCCCAGTTAATGAAAAGGGTCAGAAAAACCGGCTTGCCGCTTTTGCCCGCCTTGATCACTTCACCGAAGTCGATCTTGACCATGATGGGATACATCATGAAAAACAGGCAGATGGCGATTGGGATGGAGACCACCGGCGCCCCGTTCACCGAAATGGCCATGCCGTCCAGGGTCCGGGCCACGCCGGGAGCGACTTTTCCCAGAAGAATGCCGGCAATGATGCACAAGAGCACCCACAGGGAGAGGTAGCGTTCGAATATGCTGGTCATTTTGCGGTCGTTATGGTCGGCTGCGATGTCGTTCATTGGCTGATTCGCTCCTGGTTACTATGGATTCTTCAATATCTCAGGCAGGGATTCGACAAATGCGCGTATTTCGTCGCGCACCCGGCGATAATGGGTCATGGCCGCTTCTTCGGTGGGTTCGTCCTGCGCCAGTGCCGGCGGGTCGTCGAATCCCACGTGAACGATGGGTACGCCACCCGGAAAATAGGGGCAGGTTTCGTGGGCGTGGCCACAGACGGTCACCACGAAGTCCCATGGTTCGCCGACAAAATCACGGGCCAGCTTGGAACGGTGGTGGGAAATGTCCACCCCCGCCTCGGCCATGGATATGACCGCCAGCGGGTTGAGTCCGTGGGTTTCGATGCCGGCCGATCTGGCCTCGATGACGTCGTGCTTCAGGTGGTTCACCCACCCCTCGGCCATCTGGCTGCGGCAGGAGTTGCCGGTGCACAGGAAAAGAATTTTAAGTCTGTCTTTCATCGGGGACCGCTTCCGTTGGCTTTTATCGTTGAATAGGAATTGCCTCTTCTCGCTTCGTCTAACAACGAATCGTCTCTGCTCACCACGGGATGCCGTCAGATCCAACGGAAAACGCAGCCATATAGTCGTCAAGGGATTGTTTCGCCTCGGCGGTCATTGGCGGGCAGTCGCCGCTGTCTTTAACCCCCTCGGCCACCCGGGTAGCAAATACCATGCAGGTGGGCTCACTGCACTCACGGCAATTGGTCTTTGGCAGACATTTTAATATTTGGATCACCTGGGGCCGGGGCATTCCCTCGTAACGGGGAGTAAGGGTTTCGCGGTTCTCCCAGGCGCCGTTGATCTCACGCTTCAGCCACTCGACAATCTTGCGCGCTTCCATCTCGTCCTTGAGCGCGTTGACGGCGATCTTGCGGCCATGCACGGTAAGCAGTTTACCGTGCATTTTAAAGGTTACCGAGGGTGGATCCTCGATGTAACTGAAACCGCCCAGTTCGGCGTTCAGGTATGGCAGCGCTGCAGAAACATCCTGGTCCAGGTGGGCGAAACACTGTACGGTCATGGCACCGGGCATGCACTCATTGTTGAAGATTTCCATGCGATAGGTTTCGAGCAGCATATTCACCTCCCTGCTACGACAGTATTGATAAGGCGCTGCGGTCGAGGAATGGACGAACCATGAAGTAGATTCCCATTAAACCGACAACCACACCGGCACCCCGTCGAAACCAGTTGCCTGCATCCTGCCAGGCGTGGTTTTCAGTCAATTTTCTCACCATGGCCATGGAGCTACCGGCGACAATGATCGGCAGACAGTGCCCCAGGGCAAAAAGAATCACCATCAACGATCCGGTTGCCCATTTTTGCTGGACGGTGACCACAGCCAGAATGGGGGCGATAAAGCCGAAGGTGCATGTACCGGAAAGAACGCCGTAGGCCAAACCCAATCCAAAAGCACCGTGAACTCCGCGCAGATTCAACCGGTAAAGCATCGACCCGGACACGGAGCAGGCCTGCACCCCCAGCATTCCCAATGCCACCCAGATCAAAATAGCACCCACCGGAACCTGCCACCAGAGGCCCACATCTCCAAGCATGCGTCCCAATCCGGCACAGATGATTCCAACCGCAGCGATAGTGACAAACAGTCCCGATGTGAACGCACCCGCATAAAGTCCCGCCCGTTTAGGATCTACAGCAGTCTCCTGCCCGGCCACATAGGCAACGATCAACGGGATGGACGCCAAGTGGCATGGGCTGAACATAACGCTCACCATGCCCCAGGCGAAACAACCGATAAAGGCGATTGTCGAACCACTTGTCATCCATGCGTTAACGGTGAGAAACAGAGAATCAAGCATCCAGTTCATCCCGCTTGTGTTTAAGTTACGGCTTGACGCCCAACTGGCTCAAGGTCTTCACGATATCGTCTTCAGACATGAATCCCAGATGGCGGGACACTTCCTTGCCGCTGGCATCGTAGAAAATCTGTGTGGGAATTGCCCGGACGCCGAATCGACCGGCCTGATCCCGATTCTCCCAAACATCGATAAAAACGATGGCCGCCCTGCCCTCGTATTTCTTCTCGATCTTTTCAAGGATGGGCGCCATCATCTTGCAAGGAATGCATTTCTTAGCCCCCAGATCGACCATGGTCACCATTCCCTTGACCGGGAGCGTGTCGAAGTCGATTCCGGGATCACTGAAACCAGTCGCAGCCGTACCAAAAACCAGCGCAGCTAATGTAAGAACCATCAATGTTTTATATCGGCGTTTACCTCGCTCCATGAAATCTATCCTTTTTTTTTAGCTGCGCGACATTTCTCAGTGATTTTCCATGATCTACCCAGCGTATTCAGATCCATCATTTCCATTTGTTGCCAAGCTGTTACCGGATCCAACCGAGAACATCTTGCTTCTTGGGAATCTTGCCAACTGACTTCACCTCGCCGTCGATCACCACCGCCGGTGTTCCGAAGACCCCGTATCCGGCAATTTCCATGACATCCGTGACTTTTTCCACCGTCGCTTCGATACCGCTTTCAGCAACGGCATCCTTGACGATCTTTTCCGTCTGCTGGCATTTCGGGCACCCCGGCCCCAGTACTTTGATATCCATATTCTTCTCCTTTTAAAAAAAATGTCCGAAAATCATACCACTGATCGTGGCCATGATGACAACCAGGCCAACGAAGGCTAAGGTTTTCTTCGTTCCCAGTACACTTCGTATCACCAGCATGTTGGGCAGGCTCAATGCCGGGCCTGCCAGCAGCAGGGCCAGAGCGGGCCCCTTTCCCATACCGGCACCGATTAGCCCCTGAAGGATGGGCACTTCGGTAAGGGTGGCAAAATACATGAACGCCCCCACGACCGAGGCAAACAGGTTGGCCCATAATGAGTTTCCCCCAACCAGGCCGCTGATCCAGGCCGAGGGAATCAAGCCCTCCGCGCCCGGCCGCCCCAGCAGCAAACCGGCCACAAGCACACCGGCCAGCAGCAGCGGCATGATCTGTTTGGCAAAATCCCAGGAGGCGGTAAACCAGGATTCGGTCTCACCACGCGTGGTGGTCAATAGGCTGACAAATGCGACCAGTCCTATCGAAAAAGCGATGAGGGGCTGCTGAGGTATGGCCAGGGCGGGAATGAATACAGCCACCATGGCAATGATCAGTTTGTAGAGCTTGACACGCATCCAACGGACCATCAGGACCCCCAGCATCGTAGCAAACCCGCCTGCCAACAACCACTTCACTGCGAATACAGCCGACCAGAAACCGCCGGCTTGCGCTGGTTTCCCCCAGGTAGCGGATATCAGCAGGCCAACCATGACGGCAAACAGCAGACTGGTCTGCCACAAAGGCCGCTCGACTTCCGGCACCGGCATGTGCATGGCGGCGGCGGCCTTGGCCGATTCTTCCTTCCTGAACATCAGGTGCATGAACAGGCCGATGACGATGCTGAAAACGACGGCCCCGACGGCACGTGCCGCACCGATTTCCGGTCCCAGAATGCGGGCGGTGAGGATGATGGCCAGCACGTTGATGGCCGGTCCCGAGTAGAGAAAGGCAATGGCCGGTCCCAGGCCGGCGCCCCGCTTCCAGATGCCGGCAAACAGAGGCAGTACTGTGCATGAACACACCGCCAGGACGGACCCGGACACGCTGGCCACACTATAGGAGAGTATCTTGTTGGCACCCGCGCCCAGGTATTTCATCACCGCGCCCTGGGAAACGAATACCGCAACGGCACCGGCTATGAAAAAAGCCGGGACCAGACAGAGCAGGACATGTTCCTGGGCATACCATTTTGCCAGAGCCAGGGACTCGATCACCGATTGGGTAAACCGGGCGCTGTCCATGGGCAGGAAGAAGAAAAGCAGAAATCCGCCGACGATCAGACTCAGGGGTTTCCAGATGCCCTTCCAGTCGATCTGGCTGGGTTCGGGCTGGACATCATTATCAGGAGTATCCTCTATTGTTTCATTTTGACCGGTTAATACTAAAGCCTCATTCATGGTGGCCGCCTCCGAAAAGATGGATGACTAACTCTATATATCGCTATTTATGCATATCAAAGAAATAAAAAAATCAGTTCTTATTCAGGATCTCAAACCGGTCGATGTGCGCCGTCTTTTCAACCAGCGCCGATATTTCCGGCTCGTCGTTGAGCCAATGCCGAAGGTTGCCGAGCAAAGAAGCTGCAAAGGGGCTCTGGTGGCCGTCGGCCAATGTGTAGTTCACCCAGAGCCCATCCTTTTGGGATGCCACTAACCCTGCGTCTTCCAGCATTTTTAAATGTTTGCTGGCCGTCGACTGGGCGGCGCCAAGGGAGGTCTGTAGTTCACAGACGCACATCATACGTTTTTCAAGTATTTTCAATATTTTGACACGGGTCGGGTCGCTAACGGCCTTCATGACGCGGATGAACTCTTTCATGCCTCCTCCATATCGTTATAATGGAATATATAGGTTCGGCCTGAGCGTGTCAACCCACAATAGAAAATTTAACCGTTGGTGTCGTGGCGTGCGGAATGAATCGGCCTCAGCCATCTCGACAAACGGCGAAGCGGCCTGAACATGAAAAAACGAATCAGCCGGCTGAAGTCTGCCATCACCCGGCCGATCTCTTTTTCCACGGAAGACTCTACCCGGCAGAATGAGATGATGCAGCGCTCCGGCCGCAGGTTGTCGGGGAAAAGGCAGGGTCCGGTGCCGTTTTCGAGGAAAATACAGTCTGAAGGGAAAAAGCTTTCTCGGGCAAGGCAGGCCGCCACGGCGTCTTCGATCTCCGGTGCCATGGTCAGGATGTACACCAGGTCCCACTCGGTGATGATATCGGCGGGATGGATGTTCCGGCAACAAAGCCCCCGGCAGCCGGCCATGCACCCTTCCAGGATGGGGGCGGCTTTATGGGACAACACCTGCTGGGCGTGGTGGATATCCCGGCAAATGGCCTTGAGAACCTGGCGCTCATCGCTATCCAGGGCATCGATTTTCTTTCTGGCGGCCTTGAAGCTGTAGTTGAGTCCCATGGTTGATGGCTTCCCGTTGATTGCCCGAAATACGAAGTTTTCTACCGCGACGGGTTTGTAAAAAGTTCGAGATCAAGGCTTGCGAATCCTGAGAATACCGCTATCGCGGGTGCCGTAGGCAGCGTACTAACGGTACGCCGCAGTGACGAGGGATGAAGCGTAACGCAGATATCGGACTTATACGAACCCGTCAAATGAAGCGCTTCATCATCTCATCGACCATCCCATCCACATTGTCCGCCGTGACCCCGTGCTGGGCGCAGAAGGCATCCACCTTGGCGAGTCTTTTGGGGCTGTTCATGTCGACCAGCCGGGAAAAAAGGCCCAGGCGTCGGCCCACCTGAAAACGGCACTGATCCTGGGGTGACAGGTCAAGGAACCGGTCCAGCACCGCCAGGATATCGGATTTGGCTTCGGGGAGACGGCCCTGGACCTCTTCGAACAAGTTGAGAATGTGATCACTGACGATCATACTGGTGATGCCTTTCAGGCTCTCGATAAACAACCGGATCTCCCGGCCCATATCGATATCGTTCAGTTTGACGAATCGCCCGCTGCGGTGCTCCTCGGCCAGGGGAATCCCACCGGGAATGGCCAGGGTACGCAAGCGGATGAAATCCGGGTTGATCTGGTTCAGGGCGTCGGCGGTTTCCAAGGCATGGTCACGGGACAGGTCCTTGCCCCCCAGTCCCGGCATCACATACTCGGACAATTCGATACCGGCCTTTTTCACTTTCCTGCCGGCCTTGATCTGGGTGCGTTTATCCACCCCTTTACGGACCCGGCTGAGCACCGCGTCCGAGCCGGACTCAAGGCCAATGTGAACTCGATTCAGTCCCGCTTCTCGCATCTGCCTCAGGTGGTCGTCGCTGATGCGGGCGATCGTGTGCGAGCGGGCATAGGAGGTGATGCGGTCGACCCAGGGAAATCGGGATCGAAGGTGGCGCAAAATCCGGATCAGCTGGTCGGGTTTGACCACCAGGCTGTTGGCGTCCTGCAGGAAAATAGCACGCATGCCGCCGGCATACCAATTCAGTGCGGCCCCGAAAGCCTGCTGCTCGTGGGCGGCCAGGCCCTGAATCCGTGCATTAATATCCTGACGGAGAGTGTGCCCGGATCCGTCGGCAAGGCCTTTCAAGGTCTCCACATGCCGGTGGAGCGCATCGATGTCGTCGATGACGTGGGCTTCGGGTCGAACGGAAAAGCGAGCCCCCTTGTATACCGGGCAGAAGGCGCAGTGGTTCCAGGGGCAGTTGCGGGTCACCCGGACCAGCAGGCTGCCGGCTTCGCTGGGCGGCCGGATGGGGCCCTGTTCAAACCCGTGGTAACGATTCTTATCATGGGGGCGCTGATTCATGGTCGCCGGTCTCCTGTCAGCATGCGGTTGGTCTCTTTGTATACCTGTCATCGATTCAAAAATAAACCCCCTTTGACAAGCGTCGACGGCATGCTTTATGGTAGGCTTCCGATACATGCTGAATACCGAAAGTGGCGAAGAATGCTTAAAAAACTGGGTTTTATCGTATTTTCACTGATCTTTGTGGGAATCTGTACCGCAGGTGTATTGTACATGCATCTCATGGCCTGGGCGGACCGCCCGGTGGGAACAGCCGTCCTGGAGAAGCTGTTCACCGTCTCCCCGGGCCAGGGGCTCAAGCAGACTGCCGATGCCCTCCGGCAGGACGGCCTGGTTTCGGATGCCCTTCGCTTCACAATCCTGGCCAGGCTGGACAAGAAGGACAAACTGCTCAAGGCCGGTGAATACTTTTTCTCCACCGCCATGACGCCAAGGGAGATCCTGGGCCAGATGGTGGAGGGCAGAGTACACCTTTACCGGCTCACCATCCCGGAAGGATACAACCTGGTTCAAATCGCTGCGGCGGTCTCTGCTGCCGGCCTGGAATCGGAAAAAAACTTTATCGATGCAGCCCGCAATCGGGAGTCGGCCCAAAGCCTCGGTTTCGAGGCCGATACATTGGAAGGGTATCTGTTCCCGGATACCTACTATTTTCCACGGGGGCTGGACAGCGCCACCATCATCGCCACGATGGTCAAACAATTCAGGGCGGCTTTTAAACCGGAGTGGGAGCAGCAGGCAAAAGAGAATGGAATGACCGTCCACGAGGTCGTCACCCTGGCCTCCATCATCGAAAAAGAGACCGGCGCGCCCAAAGAGCGCCCGCTGATATCCTCGGTCTTTCACAACCGGCTGAAAAAAGGCATGCGCCTGGAGACCGATCCCACCGTGATCTACGGCATCCCCGATTTTGACGGAAACATCAAACGCCGACATCTGGAGACCCATACCCCCTACAACACCTACAAGATCAAGGGACTGCCACCCGGCCCCATTGCCAGTCCGGGGGCCCTTGCCATAGAAGCGGCCCTTTTTCCCGACCAAAGCGACTATCTCTATTTCGTCTCGAAAAAAGACGGGACCCATCAGTTCTCCACCACCATCAAAGCGCACAACGCAGCGGTAAAAAAGTATCAGTTGAGGAAAAGAAAACGTTGAAAAGACAGCCGAATACGCTCAGGTCCGGTTTCACGACCGGAGCGGCGGCCGCCGCGGCCGCCAAAGCAGCCCTTCAACTGCTGTTTACCGGCCAGGTGCCTAAACGAGTGGGGATTTCTTTCTTAACCGGAGAGACCACGACGATCGCGGTTCATGGATGCCGGTTGGTGGAATCGAACAAGGCGAGCTGCACGGTGATCAAGGATGCCGGCGATGACCCGGACATCACCCATGGCGCCGAAATCGGTGCCGAAGTGACCCTGGAAAAACGATGGGGTGCGGATCCTGTCCGGATCACCGGCGGTGCGGGGGTCGGTGTGGTGACCAAACCCGGCCTCGAGATTCCACCGGGCCGCGCAGCCATTACGTCGGGGCCCGTCACCATGATCACCAACAGCATCAATGCGCTACTCGACGAGCATCCCACCGATGCCGGCATACACGTTGAAGTCTTCGTACCCGAAGGGGAGCGGCTGGCCCAAAAAACCCTCAACGCGCGGTTGGGAATCATCGGCGGCCTGTCCATTTTAGGCACCACCGGCATCGTCCGGCCGATGTCCCACGATGCGTATATCGCCACCATCCAGAAATCCATGGATGTCGCCAGGGCCGTCGGATTGAAGCATCTGGTGCTGACCACCGGCAGACGCAGCGAACGCTTTGCCCAGAACTGCTGGCCGTCGCTGGCCGACGAGTCGTTCATTCAAATCGGTGATTTCTTTCAGGCGGCCATGACCGCCGCCGCAGCAAGGGGATTTTCATCGGCAACCCTGGCCGTCTTTTTCGGCAAGGCGGTAAAAATGGCCCAGAACATCCCCCACACCCACGCGGCAAAATCCGAACTGACCCTAAACACCCTGGCCCGCTGGACCCTGGAACAGGCTGGGGACCGGGATCTGGCCGACTTGATTGCTGCCGCCAACACCGCCCGGCATGCCTTTGACCCGCTCAAGGCAAAGGCCCCGGCAGTAATAACCCACGTGGCCGAACAGGCCCGACACTGCGCGGTGGAATTCTCCGCCAGCAAGATTCGCGTCCGCTGTGTAATCTTCGATTACGACGGCACCACAGCGGTTGACACGCAACCGGATTGGGGCTAGTGTGGCGGCGCATTCATGGTTGAGATCAGATGCCTGAGGACTGAAGACGAAAAAAGACAATCACCAAAAACCAAATGACAAATAAATCACAATAATCAAAGTCAAGATTCCAAACCTTGTGGCCTTGGATATTGTAATTTGGAATTTATTTGAGATTTGTTGTTTGTAATTTGTTATTTGTTAAAATTTATTGTTTCCAGCCTATCCGAGCCAGGAGTAATAAAAGGACACCAAGTGGCCCCACCAGTAACCGTCATCGGCATGGGCGTCTCCCCGGACGACCTGACACGCCGGCAACGTTCAATCATCGAGGCCGCCGACATTCTCGTTGGCGGGAAACGGCTCCTCGCGCATTTCGACCATCTGACCTGCCAACGGCGGGTGGTCGACAGGGACCTTGAGGGAATGGGTGATTTTCTCCATCAGAAGATGCCCGACCACACTATCGTGGTGCTCACCTCCGGCGATCCTCTCTTTTTTGGCATCGGCGCGTTTCTGGTGCGCCGTCTGGGTGCCGAGCGGGTGCACATCCTGCCCAACGTCTCCACCGTGGCGGCCGGTTTCGCCCGTCTGGGCGAACCCTGGCAGGACGTGCGGGTAGTGAGCATGCATGGCCGCAACCACACCGGCGAACTGCTGCGGCATTTGGCCGGCGGCGATACGGTGGCCGTTTATACGGACCCGGCCCATGGCCCTTCGTGGCTGGCGGGTATCCTGGTGGGAAATGGATTTACCGACGTCAGCATGTGCGTTCTGGAGCAGCTGGGCATGCAAGACGAACGGATCAGCCGGATCACGCCGGCGCAGGCGCAGGCGATGACGTTTTCCGATCTCAACCTGGTGGTCCTGAAGCCCGATCCCGTTCGACAGACCACACCGTCCCTCTTTCCCGGCATGCCCGACGACCGCTTCGCCCATGAAAAGGGGCTAATCACCAAGGCCGAAGTCCGTGCAGTGAGCCTGTCCCGGCTGCGCCTGTTCGACCGGGCAGTCTTCTGGGACCTGGGGGCCGGCAGCGGTTCGGTCTCCATCGAAGCAGGGCTTTTCATCACCCGGGGAGATATTTACACCGTGGAGCAAAAGGAGTCGCGGATCCGGCACATCCGTGAAAACCGCTCCCGCTTCGGCATCGGGAACATGCAGGTGATCCAGACCCGCCTGCCCGCCGGTATGACCGATCTGCCCGACCCGGACCGGGTGTTCATCGGCGGCGGCGGCAAGGCCCTGGCCGACATTATCCATATGGCCGCCGACCGCCTGAAACCGTCAGGCATCATCGTAATCAACACCGTCCTGATCGACAACCTCACAACGGCTACGAAGACCATGGAAGGCCTCGGTTTTGACGTGGACATGGTCCAGATCCAGGTAAACCGGGTAACGCCCATGCCTTTCAGCCATCGCCTGGAAGCGGCCAACCCCGTCTGGATCATCACCGGCTGCCGTCCCTGACACGCGCAAAGGTCATCGTTCTCGGGTTCAGAGGTTCAGGGTTCGAAGGTTAATGATCAATCGACAAACGGAACCCTTTTCTTACGGGCCAACCTTCGAGCAAAGTTGACGAAAAATGATAACTCTGAACGTTGATGAACTCGTAAAAAGTCGCATCTCCGACGGATTCGTAAAAAGCCCGAGATCAAGGCTTGCGAATCCTTAAGGAATGAGGCGTACTTACGGTACGTCGCAGTGACGAAGGATGAAGCGTAACGCAGATATCGGACTTTTTACGAATCCGTCAACGTTGAACCCTGAACCTATGAACGCGCACGCACAAAGAAAGCATTCATCGTGATTCACGCATCCCCCGTTACTGAATCTGACACAGACGCATTGAGTCCCATCATCTTCTGCGGTGCCGGCCCCGGCGATCCGGATCTGATCACGGTAAAGGGCCAGCAGGCACTGGCTGCGGCCGATCTGGTGGTTTACGCCGGCTCCCTGGTGCCCGAGGCCCTGCTCAAATGGACCCGGCCGGACTGCCGCCACCTGAGCAGCGCCGGCCTGCACCTGGATGAAATGGTATCTGCCATGGTCGACGCCTGGCGGGCAGGCAAAAAAGTAGTGCGCCTGCACACCGGCGACCCCAGTCTCTACGGGGCCATTTTCGAACAGATGGCCAAACTGTCACATCGCAACATTCCCTACACGGTGATCCCAGGAGTCACCGCCGCCTTTGCCGCCGCTGCGGCCTTAGGCGTCGAATACACCCTGCCTGAGGTGTCACAGACCCTTATTCTCACCCGCCTGGCCGGCCGGACGCCGGTGCCGGAAACCGAATCCCTGGCATCCCTCGCCGCCCACCGGGCCACCATGGCCATCTACCTGAGCATCTCCATGGTCGACGAGATGACGCGAATTCTCTCGAAGGCTTACGGTTCTGGGGCGGCCTGTGCGGTGGTTTACCGGGCCAGCCAACCGGATCAGAAAATTCTCTGGACCACCATCGGCAAGTTGGCCGAAACAGTCAAAAAGGAGAAGATCACCCGGACCGCCCTGGTGGTCGTCGGGCGCGTGCTGGATGTAAGCCTTTCGACCCTGGTCCACCACTCCAAACTTTACGACCGCCACTTTGCCCACGGCTACCGTGAGGCGGAGGATCGGCGGTGAAGTCGGCCGCCGATGAACACACCGCCATCTGGGCGCTGACCCCCAACGGGGTCCAACTGGCCCGGATTATCGCCGACGAGATAGCCGGCTGCACCCTGTTTCTATCGCAGAAACTGGAGACAACCATCCCCGGCGCGGTGCGCTTTGCCCGGCTCAAAGATGAAGTGGACCGGCAGTTCGCCGGGTTTCCCCGCCACATCTTCATTATGGCCACAGGCATCGTGGTAAGGTGCATCGCCAACCGTCTGGCCCACAAGACCACGGACCCGGCCGTGGTGGTCTGCGACGAGGCTGGGCAGTTTGCCATCAGCCTGGTCTCCGGCCATATCGGCGGGGCCAACACCCTGGCCCGGGGAGTCGCCCGAGCCACCGGTGGACTGCCGGTGATTACCACGGCCACCGACGTCAACCGGGTGCCGGCCATCGACATCATCGCCGTGGAAAACCAACTGACCATCGAAAATCCCGATGCCATCAAAACAGTCAACATGGCCCTGCTCACCGGCAACCCGATCTTTATCCACGACCCCTATGGGATAGTGGCCCACCGGTTGCCGCAAGACCAGCTGATCCCGTCCGCCGTTGACGCATTTGGCCAGAACGATGCCGGGATTTTCGTGGATCACATGTGCCTTGACCTGCCCCCCCATGTGCTGGTATTGCGACCCGGGTCATTGGTGGCCGGCATGGGATGCAACCGGGGCACCGATGTTGAAGAGATGCGCGACCTGCTGGTGGAAACATTCGCGACCAACCGGCTGGCCATCTCCAGCCTGCGCGCCCTGGCCACGGTGGATCTGAAGGCCGACGAGCCCGGGTTGCTGGCCCTGGCCGAATCCCTGAACCTGCCATTAACGGTATTCACCCGTGACCGGCTCAAGGGGGTGGCGCAGGTACCCACCCCGTCGACCATGGTTGAAAAACACATAGGAGTCAAAAGCGTATGCGAAGCCGCAGCCCTGCTGTCGACACACCGGGGGAGACTGATCGTTCCCAAACAAAAGACGGCCAACGTCACCGTGGCGGTGGCCACCGACGGCTGTATATCGTCGGCATCGGACCCGGCGGACCGCAGCACCTGAGCCGACGCGCCGCCCGGGTGCTGGAAACCGTCGACGCCGTTGCCGGTTACACCACTTACATCGACCTGATCCGGCCGTTGATCGAAGGCAAGCAGATCGTCAGCACGGCCATGAAAAAAGAGGTGGACCGGGTATCGGCAGCCCTTGACCTGGCCCTTTCCGGCACCGCCTGTGCCGTGATCTCCAGCGGAGACCCGGGGGTCTATGCCATGGCCGGGCTGGTGCTGGAAATGTGTCGGCAACGGGCCATTGCCATCGGCAGTTCCGAGAGGGCGGAAGATCCGGACCGACTACTTGTCGAAGTGGTGCCCGGTATCCCCGCGCTGTGCTCCGGCGCGTCGCTTTTAGGGGCACCGTTGACCCATGATTTTGCAGCCATATCCCTGAGCGATCTGCTTACACCATGGAAGACCATCGAAACCCGGCTGGACGCCGCCGCCAGGGCCGATTTTGTGATTGTAATCTACAACCCGAAGAGCCGGCGCCGGACCGAGCATCTGGCCCAGGCCCAACAGATCATCCTCGGGCACCGTGACCCGGCCACACCGGTGGGTATCGTCACCGGCGCCATGCGCAAGAACCAGCGGGTCACGCTCACCACGCTGGCGGATCTCCACCGGGCCGATGTGGATATGCAGACCACTGTGTTTGTGGGCAACTCAAGCACCTTTAATTATGATGGGTTTATGGTTACGCCTCGGGGTTATGCGGAGAAGTATGATATTGGTGGAAAACAGTGTTAAGTTTTATGTGTTAAGTGTTAAGTGTTAAGTTGATGTATTCTATCGTTTTTATCCTTTACTTAACACTTGCCACTTAAAACTTAACACCTTGAAACATCAAAACTTACTATAATTGCAATTAAAACACCTTTAATGACAATGGCCTTTCAAAAAGGTTATACGCAAGTCTATACGGGAGACGGCAAGGGCAAAACCACGGCCGCCCTCGGGTTGGCCCTGCGGGCCGCCGGTGCAGGCCTGAAGGTCTATATCGCTCAGTTCATCAAATCCGGCGACTATAGCGAAATCAAGGCCCTCTCGCGCCTTGCAGACCGGATCACCCTCGAGCAGTTCGGACTGGGCCGGTTCATCAAGGCAAAGCCGTCGCCGAAAGATCGGGCAGCCGCCCAAAAGGGTCTGGAAGCCATCCGCAGCGCCCTTAATTCGGGCAATTACCAGGTGGTGATCATGGAAGAAGGCAACGTGGCGGCCATGTGCGGACTGTTCCCGGTTGACGAGATTCTGGCGATCATGACGCAAAAGCCTGGCGATGTGGAACTGGTGATCACCGGTCGGGGAGCGGACGCACGCGTCATCGACAAGGCCGATCTGGTGACGGAAATGAAGGCCGTCAAGCACTATTACCAGGATGGGGTGGCAGCCCGTGTTGGAATTGAGAAATAAGCTTACAGCTTATCTTCATTGAGGTACATGGCACAATGGGAAGCGCCATTTTGAAGGAAAAACGGATCAAAGAGTAGAAATGAAAGTGGAAGCTGGGGTTAATCGAAAAAAGTAATCCGACCTGGAAAGATTTATATAAAGAGATTGTTTAAACTGGATTCCGGCTTTCGCCGGAATGACGAGCATGGGCATAGTTACCAAACCATGAATAAAAAATCGGATATCGCCCCCTGCCTCGCTGTGATGGGCACCGGTTCCGACGTGGGCAAAAGCGTTATCGCCGCCGCCCTGTGCCGTATTTTTGCGGACCGGGGGTTACGGGTAGCGCCCTACAAGGCCCAGAACATGTCCAACAATTCAGGGGTCACCCCGGAAGGGCTGGAGATGGGTCGGGCTCAGATCGTTCAGGCCGAGGCTGCCGGAATCGTCCCCCATGTGGACATGAACCCCATCCTGCTCAAACCCACCAGTGACGTGGGCTCGCAGGTGGTTCTCCTGGGCGAAGCCATCGGCAACCAGACGGCCATAGATTATCATCAGAAGAAGGCACGTCTGGTGCAGACCGCCAACGCCGCCCTTGACCGTCTGCGATCGAAATACGACCTGGTGGTGATGGAAGGCGCCGGCTCCTGTGCCGAAGTGAACCTCCTGGCCCACGATATCGTCAACCTTCCCATGGCCGAATACGCCGATGCCCCGGTAATTCTGGTGGGAGACATTCACCGCGGCGGCATCTTCGCCCAGTTGGTGGGTACCCTGGACTGCCTTCCCCGACACTTCCGCGACCGGGTGGCCGGATTCATCATCAACCGGTTTCGGGGAGATCTGCGGCTCTTCGCGGACGGGGTGCAGTGGATCGAAGAAAGAACCGGGCTGCCGGTATTCGGCGTGTTGCCCTGGTATGACCACATCCGCATCGATCCCGAAGATTCGGTGGTCATCGAACGCCCCCGAACCGTTTCTGTGAATACGGAAGGGATGCCCGCGGTGGCGGTGATCCGCCTCCCCCATATTTCCAACTTCACCGATTTCGATCCACTGCAGGGGGTCACGGGCCTGACCGTTCACTTCGTGGAAACACCCCAGAATCTGAGCGCCTTTTCCGCCGTGATCCTGCCGGGATCCAAAAACACCCGCTTCGACCTGGTGTGGCTGAAAACCAGCGGCTGGGAATCATGCATCGCCGACTTCAACGCCGGCGGCGGCCACATCACCGGCATCTGCGGCGGCTACCAGATGATGGGAAGCCGGGTTCACGATCCCGACGGCCTGGAAGGCGAACCGGGAACCACAGACGGCCTTGGCCTGTTGCCGGTGGAAACCGTACTTCAGGCACCCAAGACCACGACCCTCAGCCAGTTTTCCTGGGACGGCATCCAAGGGACCGGTTATGAGATCCATATGGGTCAGACCCGGCCACACGGAGGAACCCCCCTGCTGGTGCTCCACGAAAGAAACGGAGACGCCGTAAATGACGCCGACGGGTGTGCGGTTGACCATGGACGGACCATCGGCACTTACATGCACGGCCTGTTCGACACCCCGGCCATGATCACCCATTGGCTGAATGCCGTGGGGATTACCGGCATCGACGTGCCGGCCACCGGCGGGCTGGACGCTAAAATGCAGCAGTATGCCCTGTTGGCCGATCATGTCCGCTGCCATGTGGACGTGGAACGGATTGGTGCGCTGGTGAAGATCGAAAATCAAATGACAAATCAATCACAATAACCAAATTCAAAATTCGAAACCGAAAAAAAACAAGATGACAATCAACTGTTTGTTTTACCCTTCTTTGAGATCTGGACATTGTAATTTGGAATTTATTTGAGATTTGTTATTTGAGGTTTGATGTTTCCGGGCTATCCGGGTTAGATCTCATTCAAAACAAGAACCAATCGATAAAGATCCCTTAAAGAAGTCATCGTGACCGACACCGACAAAATATTGGTTCTGGGCGGCTGCCGCAGCGGAAAAAGCAACCACGCCCTGCAGTTGGCCAAAGGCATGGGTCCACGCCGGTTGTTCGTGGCCACCTGTGTGCCCCATGACGACGAAATGCAAGCCCGGGTCGACCGTCACCGGCGCGAGCGCAGCGCCACCTGGCGCACCCTGGAAATCCCTGTCAATCTGGCAGAAGCCATCAACTCCCACAGCCCGGCGGCGGATGTAATGCTGGTGGACTGCCTGACCCTGTGGCTGAACAATCTGCTCATGCAGACCCAGGACGCCCCACAAATTCAGCGACAAATCGACGTTCTGGCCGAGACCGTGAGAATGGCCCCCCACGCGGTGATACTCGTCTCCAACGAGGTGGGTGCCGGCATCGTTCCGGAAAACCGCCTGGCCCGGCTTTACCGTGACCTGGCCGGCTGGACCAACCAGGCCGTCGCCGCCGCCTGTGACCGCGTGGTCTGGACGATCGCCGGCATCCCCGTGACTATCAAACCCCCTTTTCAGAACACGGCCCCATGAACGCACTCATCGCCTCGCTGCAGTTCATCAGCGCAATTCCGCTGGGACGACCACGACCGTTCGATCCCAAAGGGATCATCGTCCATTTTCCATTGGCCGGACTGGCCATCGGCTTGATTTTGGCCCTGTTTGACCTGTTCGCCTCGGCCGTCTGGCCGCCTGTTGTGGCCGGTGTGTTGGATGTGGCGCTGTTGGCGGCCATCACGGGTGCCTTTCATCTGGATGGTCTGGCGGACACGGCGGATGGCCTGTACGGCCAGCGTGAACGGGAAAAAGCCCTGGCCATCATGAAGGACAGCCGGGTGGGCGCCATGGGATTGGTCGCCGTGGCCTGCGTGCTGCTCGTCAAAGCCGCGGCCGTGGGAAGTGTCGCCCACGGACGGTTTCTGGCGCTGATGATCGTTCCTGCCTATGCCCGTTCGGCCATGATGGCCGGGATACGCTTTCTGCCCTATGCCCGGGGAAACGAGGGCACCGGCAGCGCTTTTTTTGAAACGCCCCTGTCCGCGGTGGACTTTAAATACCTTGCCGCGCCGGTCATCCTCTCCTTGTTTCTGGGATGGCGGGGACTCCTGCTGAACCTGGTTTTCGCAGCCGCTACCGCTGCCCTGATCTTCATCTACCGCAAAAAACTGGGCGGCGTCACCGGGGACCTGCTTGGCGCCATGACCGAAATCCTGGAAGCGGTTCTGTTTCTGGCAGTGTGCGTGGGAGGCGGCCCATGATCGGCGGACACGGGGGCAACATCTACCAACTGGCGCAACGGCTGAAATGCCGGCCATCGGATATCAGCGACATGAGCGCCAACGTCAATCCCCTTGGCCCCATACCGGCGTTGCTCGACCATCTAAAGGACGGTATGTCGGCCATCGCAGCCCTTCCCGAAGTGGACGCCGGCAGCATCGTGAACGCCTTTTCGCGGTTTTACGATATCAATCCCCGGCAGGTGATGGCGGGCAACGGCACGACCGAGCTCATTTACCTGATTCCCCGGGCCTTGGGTGTGAAAAAGGCCCTGGTGGTGGGTCCCACCTATTCCGATTACCGGGATGCCTGCACCATGAACCAGGTGGCCTGCGACCATTTGATCTGCCGGGAGGAAGACGATTTCGTGCCGGACACGCGGACAATCCGGAACGCGGCAACGGCGGCTGACCTGGTCTTTTTGTGCAATCCCAACAATCCCACGGGTGCCCTGGTGGCCTGTCCGGATGTCGACGCCCTGTGCCGGTCCCTGCCCGACACGGTCTTCGTGATCGACGAATCCTATCTGCCCTTTGCGCCTGCGCCGGCAGATTCCACAATGATCGGCTCGGACCTGCCCAATGTCATGGTGCTCAACTCCATGTCCAAAGCCTTTCGGATCCCGGGACTGCGCATCGGCTTCGTCAAGGCACCGGGACCGCTGATGCAGGCCCTTTCCCCCTTGTCACTGCCCTGGTCGGTTAACAGCCTGGCCCAGGCGGCCGTGCAATGGCTCATGGACCGTCCCGAACAGGTCGAGCCCTTTCTTTCATCCACCAGAAATATATTAGAACAGGAGAAAGGGCGAATAGAAGAATACATCCATAAGAGGTCTGGCGCCCGGTGCTTCCCCTCGGCCACCTCCTTTGTTCTCATCCGGCTGCCCGATGGACTGAATGCGCAGACGGTGTGGCGGCACATGGCCGACAACCGCATCCTGATCCGCGACTGTACGAACTTTACCGGCCTGTCCGATGCGTTTATCCGCATCTCCCTGAAAAGCGAAGCGGAGAATCGTCGGGCGACCGAGCTGCTGGTCCAACTGTGCCGCGACCACGCCAATCCGGGACGCCGCCATGCCCACTGAAGGATTGGCCCTGACACTGGCAGTGACGCTGGACATGCTGCTGGGCGATCCGCTGTGGCTGCCCCATCCGGTGAGATGGATGGGCAGGGCCATCGCCTGGCTGGAGCCTCGATTTCGGAGGCTGACCCTGAAACCGCTGCTTTCCGGTGCGCTCATGGCGACGCTGCTGGTGTCATCCGTGTGGCTCATCTGCCTGCTGCTGGTCTGGTTCGCCGCAGCCGTTCACCCCGCCGCCGGGATCCTGGTTCAGGCCGTGATGATATACGTCTGCATCTCCGCCCGCAGCCTGGCCGACGCCGCCCTGGCCGTGGGCGACGCACTTGGCCACTCGGGTCTCGGCGCCGCAAGGCAGGCGGTTTCCATGATCGTGGGCCGGGAGGCGGATCGGCTGGATGAAAGGGGTGTGACGCGTGCCGCCATAGAGACCGTAGCCGAAAACCTGGTAGACGGGGTCGTCTCCCCGCTGTTCTTCGCCGTGCTGGGCGGTGCGCCCCTGGCCATGGCCTACAAGATGATCAACACCCTGGACTCCATGGTCGGGTACAAGAACGATCGCTACCTGCTGTTCGGCCGCTTCGCCGCCCGTATGGACGATGTGGCCAATTTCATCCCTGCACGCCTGGCCGTACCCTTCATCGCCCTGGCCGCGCAATTGTTGAACGGACGGGGGCGGGCGGCAATGGACACCGCCTTCCGGGACGGACGCGCCCACGCCAGTCCCAATGCCGGATACCCGGAAGCCGCCTTTGCCGGCGCCCTGGGATTGTGGATGGGGGGACCCAACCACTACCACGGCCGGCTGGTGGAAAAGCCTATTATTGGCGTGGGATTCGCCGAAGCCAGACCGGCTCACATCCGGCAAGCCTGCCGGTTGATGCTGACCACCGCACTCCTGGTCTTTATGGCGGCGGCAATAACCGTGCTGCTTCTACCGATGCCACTTTAGTATCTAATCCCTGGAATTCGAATTTTCATATCAGAAAATAAAAGATAAATAACAATACCAAAAAACCAACTATCAAATAAATCACAATGACTTAAATCCCAAATTCCAATTCTTCGGTTTGTATCTTTTTTGAGATTTGGATATCGCTGTTTGGAATTTATTTGGGATTTGATGCTTGTCGCTTGTTATTTCCAGTTCATCCCGGTTAAACAATCCATGGCGGACAAAAAAAAAACAATACAGTCTTTTCCACCCTTGGCAACTGTTTGCAAAAAACGGTTCCCCTTTACCCTGGCTTGTCCTTCATTCGTCTACCCGGCGGGCTACCTGGACAACGTCCGCCACCTGGCCCCGTTTGTAGATGAAATTGAACTGCTCTTTTTCGAAAGCCGTTTTAGGGACAGCCTGCCGTCCCCTGGTTTGATCCGGGAGCTGGTTCAGCAGGCCCGTTCCGGCCGGATCACCTATAACGTCCATCTGCCCACAGACATTTATCTGGGGCATCGGGATGCCGGTGTTCGCCAGACGGCGGTGGACGTGTTAAGGCAATTGATTGACCGCTGCGCGCCGCTGAACCCCACTACCTTTACCCTGCACCTGATCCAAGACCCATCCGAGCCGGACCATCGGCGCTGGCAGGCCAATTCAGCGGCATCCCTGGAAGCGGTCCTGGCGACCGGGGTCCCCAGCCGCCGGATCGGTGTGGAAAACCTGGACTACGACCTTGAACGGGTCGCACCCGTCATCGACGGCCTGAACCTTTCCGTGTGCATGGACATGGGCCATCTCATGGCCCACGGGGTTGACATGACGACTTTTTTTGATCGCTGGACAGAACGGATCAGCATTACCCACCTGCACGGGGTGGATGGCGCGCAGGACCATTTGCCGCTGAACCGGCTGACGCCGGCGCACATGGAAAAGGTGATGCGTGTATTGAAACGATTCAGCGGCGTGGTTTCTCTCGAGGTTTTTTCAGCCCCGGCGCTGAATGCCTCGATGGCGCACCTTTTTGATCAGTGGTTCAGACTGAAGGCGGAAGACGTTTAGTCCGGAATGAATGCCGCAGTTTGTGCGCATGATAGCTGAGCATGAGGCGAAGCCATGCTCTTGGATGCTGGATTCTGGCTCCTGAATTCGCTACTCCAAATGAGACCCTTTATCGATGAACTCAAAATTAAACCAAGTGGAACTGCTGGCCCCGGCCGGTACACCGGAGAAACTGGAAATCGCCGTTCACTACGGCGCTGACGCCGTCTATCTGGCCGGCAGGGACTTCAGCCTGAGAAACTTTTCCGCCAACTTCTCGCTGGCGGACATGCAGGCCGCCCGCCGCCTTACCCGTGACAATGGCGTGCGAATGTATGTGGCCGTAAACATCTACTCAAGGGACAGCGAAGCCCAGGCCATTGCCGATTACCTGGCATCCCTGGAATCCGTCGAACCGGACGCCCTGATCGTCGCCGATCCGGCGATTTTCATGCAGGCCCGACGGCTGCTCCCCCATGTCCCCATCCACGTGAGTACCCAGGCCAACACCACCAACACCGGCACCGCCCGCTTCTGGCGGGACCTGGGCGCCACCCGTGTCAACGGTGCCCGCGAACTGACCCTGGAAGAACTCCGCAAGATGAGCGCAGAATGCGGCATCGAGGTAGAGGCATTTGTTCACGGCGCCATGTGCATCGCTTACTCGGGACGCTGCCTGTTATCCGGTTACATGAAAAATCGGGAAAGCAACCGTGGCATGTGCTGCCAGCCCTGCCGGTTCCACTACACGCTGATGGAACAGACCCGGCCCGGCCAGTACTTCCCCATCGCCGAAGACCCACGGGGTGCCTACGTTTTCAATTCCCGGGACCTGTGCATGATCGAGCATCTGCCGGCCTTGATCGACGCCGGCGTCTGCTCACTTAAAATAGAAGGCCGCATGAAAAGCATCCACTACCTGGCCGGTGTGGTAAAGGTTTACCGGGAAGCCATCGAGGCCTGGTATCGGGACCCTGACGCCTATCGGGTGCCGGAACGTTGGCTGGCGGAGCTGTCCGCCATCAGCCACCGGGGCTACTGCACCGGATTTTACTTCGGCGATCCGGACCAGACAGCGGCCAATTTAGATGACGTCATCCATCCCGGCTATCGATTTGTGGCCAAGGTCCTCGAGAGGGTCCCTGGCGGAGGGGTCCGGGTGCTGGTGAAGAACAAAATCGTATCAGGCGATGCGGTGGACATTCTTTGCCCCGGCGGTCCCACCCGGGAAGACAGGATTCAGCGCATCGCCGATGATCACGGAATAACGCAATCACTGGCCCAGCCCGGCTCCACGGTGACCCTATACCTCGGCCGGCCGCCCAGGCGGTTGGACCTGATCCGACGCCGCGAACAGCGGGTCAGCGAAGCGGCGCCATGATCCTCGTTGCCGACAACCTTCGCATCACGCTGCCGGCCATCGGCCGAGCCATGGAGCGGTTGGACCCCGAGCCCATCCGGCAGATGGTCAGCGCCTGCATGAACGCTGGTGCCCAGGCCATCGACATCAACAGCGGCCCACTGTCACGCTCTCCTGAAGAGAAGATGACCTTTCTGGTCCGCACCGTTCAGGAAACCGCCGATCTGACCGTTGTTCTGGACACCGCCAACCCACGGGCCATGGCGGCCGGGTTGGCGGCAGGTAGCCAAAAAGTGATGATCAACGGCGTTTCTTTAGAGCCCGTAAGGCTGAAGCGGATCCTGCCCCTGGCACGGCAATATGATTGCGACATCATCGGCTACCTGTTGGGCCCTGACGGACACGTACCCACTGATGCCTCGGGTCGCATGGAGGCTGCCGTGGCCCTCTTCAACGAAATGCAAACCGCGGGAATCTCGCCCGAACGAATCATCATCGATCCGGTCGTGGCACCGCTGGCCTGGCAGGATGGCAACCGCCAGAACATGACCGTGCTGGAAGTGATCCGGACGCTGCCCGACCTGCTTGGGTTTCCCGTGCGGACCATCGCCGGTCTGTCCAATCTCACCACTGGAGCACCGGATCCCGGCACGCGACGACGCTACCAGGGCGCCTTTCTGCCAATGCTCGTCGCCGCCGGCGTAAGCATGATCCTGTTAAATGTCCTGGATCCCACCATTATTCGGGTAGCCGGGTTGTCTCAACGCATTGCCGGCAGGACGGTTTTCAGCTGGCAATAATCTGAAGACCGCGACCGGCGGTCCGAAGCCGCACGGCTGTCGGGACGGGATGAATGCGACAGCAGGCACAGGTTTTGACAGAAGCCGACGTCTTGCGGTACTTTCAATAAATCAGCAATCGACCGGGGTCATGCAGACGCTAATCGTGGAGCGGTTTAACCAATAACATGGTGATGAAAATATCATGAAACAGATCGTGATTACCAAATATGGCGATCCGGATGTATTGAAAATACAGGAAAGAAAAGATCCACAACCGTCTGCTGGAGAAGTTCTCATAAAGGTTAAGGCGATTGGCGTCAACTTTGCCGATATCCTCGCAAGAAAGGGACTCTACCCGGATGCACCAAAGCCTCCTTGTGTCGTTGGATATGAAGTATCCGGGACTGTAGAGAGCGCCGGCCCGGGTGTCGATGCTTCTATTGTTGGCCAATCGGCCGTCGCCCTGACTCGATTCAATGGCTATTCAGACAGGGTTTGTGTTCCAGAAAAGGCCGTTTTTACCATTCCCGAATCTCTTGATTTTGAACACGCTGCCGCCATCCCGTTGAACTATCTGACGGCATATCAGCTTTTATATGTCATGGGGGGGCTGAAAAAGGGGGAATCGGTGCTCATTCACAATGCAGGTGGTGGCGTGGGTTTGGCCGCATTGGATATTTCATTGCACCTTGAAGCCACGACCTACGGTACATCCAGTGTAGGGAAGCATTCCTTTTTAACGGAGCGGGGGCTGAATTATCCCATCGATTATCGCAACCAGGATTTTCTTTCCAGCATCATGAACCTCACCGGTGGAAAAGGGGTGGAGATGGTTCTTGATCCGATCGGCGGGAATAATTGGAAAAAGAGCTATAAAGCCCTTCGGCCGACAGGACGGCTGGGACTGTTTGGTGTGTCGACGGTCACGGATTCAACAATGGGGCGGGTGTTCCAGTTTATCAAGCTGATCGCCCAAACCCCCAGGTACAACCCGTTGAGATTGATGAATGCCAACAAAGGTGTATTCGGGGTCAACCTTGGCCATATGTGGAACGAAAGAGATAAAATAAGCGGATGGATGCAGGAAATTCTAAAAGGCGTGGAGAAAGGGTGGGTTCGGCCGCATGTAGACAGAACTTTCCGGTTTGAACAGGCAGGTAAAGCACATAGGTATATTGAAGCGCGAAAAAACATCGGTAAAATTGTCTTAGTTACCGGCGGTTGATGCTCGATAACGATTAAAACGCCGTTCTCAAAGTCGGTCCCCGGGGAAGCTATGTTTCTCATGCCGGAAGCACTATTGCC
>RCNC010001453.1_pt1 | contig 24716 bp, 10 predicted proteins | sample 2041301 | NCBI WGS metagenome assembly RCNC01 (sample SAMN09708231, study PRJNA481090) | Marine sediment metagenome, whole genome shotgun sequencing project. | biome: marine sediment; feature: ocean; material: sediment; isolation source: Sewage treatment plant 13A marine sediment (STP13A) ...
AGTAAACTTGTTTAACATAACATTCATCTTAAATAAATTTTCAAATCTTATTTACGTTTCAGCCATTCTTTTGGCACTGGCACAACACAGATATTCATCGTTTTATCATCCTCAGAAAGCATCGCGGATTGGATCTGAATTTTCGTTCCATCGGGGCTAAATGTAGGATGGACGTGATCTTTTGCTGAGCTTTTATGCCCTGCAGAAAGCAAAATCATTTCTCTGGTTTTCCGGTCTATCAGATAAAGATTTCTGTCAAAATCATCGCCAGTTGCAAAACGGCCATCCGAAGAACCACTCACATGCCAAAGTCCGCTTCCTTGCGGTGTTTGACCGGCAATGGTCATTTCTCTTGTCCTGATGTTCACAATCCCAAGTCCGCTTGGCTTTTCACGTGTGCCACAAGGACCCCATTCTCTTTCCTGTCCCGGGTTCGCCCCATAAACTCCGGTTGCTTCTTTTGAATTTACCAATGAGGATTCTGGAATGGCCCGATGCCCCATAATAGCAATGGCAACTTCGTCACGTCCAATTACAGCTTCATGAGTCACCCATTCATATTTGGATTCAGGATAAAGCGGTCTCAGACCAGTTCCGTCAGCATTGACAATCCAGGTTCGTTGTGGTGCCTTACCTCCGGTTTCCCAACAGAAAATAATTTCTCCAGATTTCCATGAATTGCTTTGTACATGACCCACTTGAAATGGAACCGAAACCACATATTTAGTTTCTCCTGTATTAATATTCATGCCGGCAATACCTCCGGGTCCGGCTCCCAATTTTCGGGGACCAAAAGCTTCTTCAATTTTTGTGCCTTCCGGCAAATGCTTTGCAGCTTCATTTTTACCAACACGAAACCATACCCATTCTTCGTCTGCATCCAGTGCCATATCGGAATTGGCATCCATTTCTTCTGGAATGGTTCCACAAACTCTCTGATAAACAGTCGCTGTTTTTAGTGAAGCTGCTTTACTATGGTTAAACAATTTCTCCAGATCAACTTCAATAATTTGCCGTCCTGCATTTTCACTAACTTCATCCTTTTTTTTCATGTAAAACAATCGCATTGATTTTCTTGCTACACAAAGCGTCCCCGTATATCCACCTTCGCTAACCTGCACAATATCTCCGGTTTTTTCATTTACAGCCATAGCCTCGCCTTTCACTCTGTCCGAACGAAATATGAGCCATTCTCCGTCAGAAGTCCATTGATTATGCGTTGGATATATTTTTGTGTCTCCTGCCGGTGTACTCGTTAAAAAAACAAGATCCACACCCGTTACAGGATCTTCTACTGTTTTCTTCTCAGATGGGAAACGTGTACCAATTTGCCCCTCACAAGTCAAGAAAGTCAGTAGGCATACAGCCTGGCATAAAAGCATTTTAATCATGATTTTATCATATTAGTCCGGGTTAATTTTTCAATTCTGATATTTTGAAATTTGTAAAGCGTGAGGAGCGCGTATACATCAAACGCAATCCAATTCTTCCCTCTTCGATCACCGGTAAATCCGGATTTGTAAAATGGCAGTAATAGGTTTGCTCTGAATTCACTACCCTCATAAAGATGTCTCTCTCCTTTTTTATAACTGTAATTTTATGAGGATCACCAGGGGCAAACAAACCATCAGGATAATAGTCAGGCTTTAGGTCTGAGCCTTCCAGGCCCGTAAGGTGTGGCATATAACGACGTGCCCGGATGTAAGATTTGCGCTCATCTCCCTTATTCGGAAAAGCGGCATAACTGATGTGATATGCATTCATATGGTCGAAATACATACGCATAGCCGGAACCTCCCGAAGCGTATTCCATTCTGCAATATCCTTTTTAAATTGCCCTTCACCGCTTCCGCTTGCCTGTATATAAAGGATATTTACGCAACGGCTTTCAAAATCCAGCCGCGTGAAATCATATTCAATCTTCACATCACCTTCGAATGATTCCTTTGTCCACAAAACCATGTGATGTGCATCATTCTTAAATTTTGGACCTGCAGTGAGTTGCATCCCATTTTCATCGTTACTGACCGATGCTACTTCACCATCCAGAAACCATCGCTCTTGCCATGATTGGGTACAATCATCCTCAAAGGAAGTCTTCCATAGCGAATTATTCGCTTTTTCAAATGCATCGGCCTCTGAAAACTGCTGAACATTTTTTTCATCCAGCGACCAGTCATCAGTTCTGAAAGGGTATGCCGGCAATCCATCAGCATTCATCAAATTAGGACGAGCATCGTTTTTCCAGCCAAAACGGACAGCGTGCGGTACAGCAACTTTACTGCTGTAAACCTCGACTTTATCAACATCAATTTGGGCAGCGGCAGGAAAAAAAACTTTATTGGCTCCTGCAATGGTAAAATAGTCCAAAGGTTTGCCGTCACCCGCCATCAGCTCTCCCTCGGGATTATCAAATGTAATATGGATCTTATTTCCCTTGATCTCCATTGATTGATAACGCGGACCATAATAAACAATGTCCTTTTTTCCATAGTCCTTTGCCAGTGCCAACATCGCCAGTCGTTTTCCAACATCTTGCTTATTTGCAGGGTGCAGATCCAGGTCGCTGATATCTGTATTGGCAGCCATGCCAGTATTGTTAATCGCTAGTGCTGCCTGTTGTGCTTCCCACATTTTAGGAAGATCCATCTCTCCCTTATAAAAACCATTACATGGTGCCAACTGTACATAATAAAAGGGAAAATCATCCTGTTTCCAAGCAGTTCGCCAGCCATTTATTAAAGCACGCATCTTGTGATAATAAATCATGTGATCTCCCTTATTTGATTCACCCTGATACCAGATTGCTCCCCGAATTGCGTAGGGAACCAGCGGGTGAACATTTGAATTGTATAAAGCCGATGGCTTTAACTTCAGGGGTTCCTGCATATTATTGAGGTCCTCCTGTACCTGTGGCACCGAAGCTATTCCCTCAGGATTAGTCCATGGCTCAATTTGTGTTGCAGATATTGCATTTACAATTAACCCGACTGGTACGTTCAGTTTCTGATGCAATTCCCTTCCAAAAAAATAAGGAACAGCTGCCATTCTCTGAGCCATTTCCGGGGCACAAACCAACCATTGACCTCCTATCGTATCAACCTTTTCGCCTGATGTTTGGTGTTTATTATAAGCCCGGAATACGCGTATTTCGGGATAATTAGCGTTGAGACGTTCCTTTTCGTGATTGTCTATCTTATAAGTGATGGTCCTATCCTTTGTTTTTTTTTCACGGTAAAACTGCATAGCCATATTCGACTGCCCACCACATACCCATACTTCGCCAATCATTACATTCTTAAGTGAAATTGTATTGCTTCCCTTTATGGTAATGGAATATGGACCGCCAGCCTCTGGCGTAGCAATCCTGGTCATCCATTTTCCACTTTTATCCGTCGTAGCTGAAACTGCATTATTCTGCCAGTTCCCTTTTACTATTACTTCTTCGCCCGGTGCAGCCCAACCCCATACAGGTGCCATTGTTTTCTGCTGAAGAACCATATTATCCTGAAATAAGGATGCCAACCTTACTTCTAACTGAGCATAAGATTGAATACCGGCAAATAAAAAGATAATAAATGCCCCCCACTGAATTGAATTTTTCATGCTCTTATTATTAGGTGACTCTGTCTTCCTTTATTTAAAAAGACTGGTGCTTTTTGCCTAATTGGCCTTGTTCTAACTTTAATCTTAATGATGGTCTCTTACCCCATTCTCGTCCATATAGAATATCGCTGCATGGGTATCCACTTTCTCTTTATAGAATAATAGCGCACTGTCGTTCATCTTTACGGTGTGATCCTTAAGCAGGCGATATACCTCTGCTCCTGCATAAATGAAAGGTCCATAGCCATGTCCCGCTGCTTTATTTACCGGACGGTAGTAATAGAATGCAGGGTCAAATGCCATTCCGGTACCTACACAAGTCCCGTCAATTTCTCCAAGCTCATTCACCCTGGTAGTTACACCATGCCAGCCCAGCATCGTTTGAGAACCATAGGCCAGCATATCGATCCAGCCTTCGTTTATCGCTTTTGCCATACAATAGACATAAATCGCACTGGCTGAAGTTTCAAGGTAAGAATCGTTTCTGTCCAAAAGCTGGTGCCACAATCCTTCACTGGATTGAAGACCACACAGGGCCTGGATATGGGCCTGCAGCAATGCCAATACCTTTTCTCGTCCCGGGTATCCTTCTGGTATAGCGTCTAGCACTTCCACCTTGGTCAGCAGGGCCCAACCATTAGCACGTCCCCAGTGAAAGGCTGGATGAGGATCCATGGCTTCAATCCAACCATGCCGGTAAAGCCCTTTTTCGGGTATAAACATTCGGTCGGCAAACTGCATGATCATTTTGATCGCCTCATCATAATACTTGGTCTCCCCGGTGAATTTACCCATATTGGCAATGGCTGGAACACCCATAAACATATCATCTAACCAGAGGGTGTTTTTTTGCGGCCGGTTGCGTGCAAATGTCCCGTCAGGAAGCCGGTATTCCTTGTTCATGATATAGTCAAAATAGCGGTCCATAATTGGCTCGCCTTTAAAATCCATATTATCCATTTTAGCCTTGATCATGGCAGAACACATGGCTCCTGCATCATCCAGTGCTTCGGGGCGTAAGAGCTGGCGCATTTGTGGATCCGCTTTTTTATTATCCTCCGGGAGGAAAGGTGCGAAATAGGGAGCTACTTCGGATAAAAACCCAAAACGATCTTCCACATATTTATTGTAACGTTCATCCCCCGTGATCTTAGCGGCACTGAGCATGGAAGAGTAGGTAACCCCCCACATGTAGTTAGTGATGCTGAATGTTCCCTGCCGGATAATGGAATTTTTGTCGATCTTTTTGTAATTGGTGATCTCCACTTTCGTGTATTTGTCAATGACCCCAGTTGGTGTCGCTTCCTCCAGGTAATAAAGCACACGATCGATGGCTGCTTTTACTTCCTCCGGGCTGGTTTCACCATACGGGGTATTGTAGCCGGGTTTTGCCAGATACAGCTTGGTGGCCGCATCAACTTTCTTTGTTTCCACATATTGAGCGCAGACATTGTAGGAGACCATTGTTAAACAGCCGACTACGAAGAAGAGAAGGTTTTTTTTCATGATTATATCAGTTATTACTTTTGTTAGTTTTCGAAATAATTTGATCTATTTTTCATTAATAGCAGTCCCTCCTGCATCATTCCCTGTTAAAATCCAGGACCAACTCCTGATCATCTTTTCTGATTTTAATAATGCCACTTTCATATTCTGATTCGAGGTACGGACTATCGAAGAGTTTAGGATATGAATAGTCGATATATTCTCCTCCGACAGTGGGAATTTCACTGTTGGCTGAGTTGAAGATTATCTCTTCCGCATCCTCTCCGCATCCCTTGTAAATGAGAATGTCGAAGCCAAGATTCGGAGCCATCACCGTAGAGTATAGTTGAATTGGATTGTCGAGAATGTCTTCCTGAAAATCTTTGAGGGTAGGGTAGTCGGCCTTGCGGCCGGCTTCAAAAATGATTGGGCTGTATTTATTCTTCAGGCAGACAATGCTGTGGTCGCTATTCCACAAGTAACCCTGTTCGCCCAGGGCTGTCGAGCCATTTTTTCCCTTCATTGTCCCAATGGGATCACCGGTATGTTTCTCTTTGCTTACAATTACTCTAGCAGCCAGGTATGCACTCCCTTTAGCGACAAAGATCCATCCGTTCTTTTCTTCCCGCTGGTCAAAATCTCCATCAAACAAGATGCCGTAAGGCTTGGAGCCCAGGTCATAATCGGGGAACCATTCGGGGGAGATGCGGGTCAGATTCCGGGACTGCTGGGTGATCATAACCCGGCGGTGCTGTACACTGCGGTAATAGTGGTCGGTTCCCGGTTTCCAGGAATCAGGATCTGTCTCGTCAAAAACGGCGGCGCCGATCAGGCCCGGTTTTTCACCAGAGTATAAAGGCCCCGGAATCACGCGGCAGTACGGGTCTCCTGCGAAGATCATTGAATGGCTTCGCCTTGATACACTGAGGTGACTGTGGACGGCCCCGGGATGATCCATCTGCGTTCCAAGCACATAGTCGGGAGTGACCCAGCTGTATCGCAGATACCGGCCCGGTGTATTGCAGAGCAGTGTGCGTTCATTTCCAAGTGGCCGTGGCCATACATTCTCTTCCTCACCCGGACGCCTGGAGAGGTAGGCAAAGCTTCCAAGCCCTTCGCGGTCGAGTGCCAGCTCCCAGATAAGGGGAGGGAGACGGTAATCAGAGAGCAGGAGTTCAAAAAATCCGTGACAGGCATTGCCTGGTCCCCCGAAAAGAAATTTGGCGAACTGTGTCATGCTTCCATAACCTGACTTTGGTCCATAGCTTCTTGTTTTTGCACCACCCCTGATGCCGCCAATCTGATCCTGGGCCCAGTCGGCCCATACCATGTCAAAAAATTTCCCCGCTTTTCTCTGCAAGGCCTGGTCATCGCATAGATCGTGAATGCATTGTAGGAAGCCCAGCGAGTAAAGCATATACGTGGGGGAGTTAATTTCAATGAAAGGCCCCCGGTCGGCTCGCTCTGTGAACCACTTATCCCAGAAAACTACCCAGGCTTCATAATGGTCCCTTGCCCGGTATTCCTTCCCGTCCTTTAAGTTGGCCCGGCCACCTGTCTGGCGTTCCATGCCGGCATGTCCGTAGCTGTACCCGCTGCCGTAGCCAAGATCCGGATAGACCCGGTCTGCATAAGCCGGCTCTTGCATGAATATCTGTGAGGAGAGAAGATTCGCCACCTTTGCATTGATGTCGTGGTTCTCACTGCCTGCCATCCACCAGGTGCTCTGGCTGGCAATGACGATGTCGTTCTTCACTTTTGTCCTCTCCCAGAGCAGTTCAAGCAGCGCTTCCTCGGTCTCCTTCTCAAGACGTCCCGGCATGCGTATCGCTTTACTCCCGAAAGTATAATACATCTGGATCAGCGTTGGTGTAAGGTATAGTGACCAGTGCCCATCCAGTTCGTACTCGCTTCTTATCTCAGAATCCCGGGAAGTGAAGATCTCGCGCAATTCAGCATTGGTCTTTTCAATATCTTGTCCCAGCCACAGTTTTCCAAAATGAATATTGAGCAGATCGCGCCAGTATACATGACGCATATTCTGTTTCAAGGTCTCCGGAGTATATTGTGATATATCCAGGAAGGCCTCTTTCACACGATCAGCCCTGCTGGCATCTGCCTCGGCCCGACGTTGATCTATTGTTTTATCTGTCACACCGATCACTTGCCCGCTTTCTCCTCGCCTGAAGTGGATATTATCAAACCAGAGTTTCCCGTTTGATCCCAGCGGATTATCAAACTGACAGGCAGTAATCCTGGAGAAGTCGAATTCGCTGTTTCTTTTAAGACTGGAAAGGGGAAGGGCAAGCTGATGCCACTGGTTGTCTGAAAAAAAATCCTTCAGATAGCCTACGGCCTTATTCCCGCCCTGATCAATAAAGGTAAGCGGCCATGAAATCGGTGGACTCTTCCCGGTTCCTTTCAGCCAGAGCTGCAGGATCCACTCCTCTGATAGATTCCAGGTTTGCTGGTAAGGCCCTGGCATAAAGCCAAACTCAGGTACTGGAGCATCCGAAGCTGCATCAAAACGTACACTGAAGTCACCAGCCTGCTTGTCAGCGTAATCGAGAGAGAAATACCTCACTGCGCGCTCATCCGGATAGAGATTCCCATTCTTATGGTAAATAATCCTGTTCCCCTGAAGCGCCCTGTTTTCAGTGATGCTCCCGCCAGTGGAAGCAGTCCCGAAGAGCCTCAAAGCCTCGTCGTAGAAGTCAACGCCCACTCCGGTTAGCGGTTGGGAATTCTGGGCGGAGAGGCTACCACTCATGATAAGAAACCAACAAAGTACAATACAAACCACTTTCATATTTATGCAGCAAATCCTGAGCATACTAAAGCATCCTTTTTATTTGCAGTGAAACTATTTCTTCTGGTTCAAGCCGAACTTTCCGGATGGTCAGTAATCCATTCTTATCAGCCTTCATCCTCGTGCCATTAACCAGCAATGTTTCGTCCGGGGCAATCTGAAACCTGGTCAACCGCCTGGGTGTAACATCCACTTCAAGCTCAGAAGGTAGGAAGCTTCCATTTGCAAAAATCCGGATGCTCCAGCTGTTTTGGGTTTCCGCTATATCAGTCCAGTAGAGTCCACGATTCATCCATCCTGTGATATCCCCTTTGTCTTTTTCACCATTTCCAGGATTGTAGTTATCAGAAAAGTTGCTGAATGCCGGATAGCTTGTGCCATGGGGCATCCCTGGCTGAAGGGAATAAAAATCATTCATATCTTCTGGCACGTCTAAACTCATGTTGTGTTTTCCATTGTTCCAGTAGCAAGCAAATCCGCGCTTCGCTTTATTTAGTGCCCGGTAGAACGAGGGATTGTTTACCCAGGGAATTGAGCCGTCTGTGCGTCCGTTACACAAAACAAGAAAGGGCAATTCCTCCCTGGATTCCAGCACGATGCGCTCACTATTCATTCGTTCCATTACCGGAATACCTTCAGAACTCATAATCGTTTCATCACAGGTACGTCCGCAAAGTCCGTCCAGACGCTTGAGATTACTGATGCCATCTTTACCGGCTCGTTTTGTGTAAGAGACAATGGGAACATAGCTGTACACTGTGGCAAATACTTCGGGGTGGTGGAAGGCTGTGGAAATGGCCCCGCTACCACCCATGGATTTCCCGCGGATATAAGTATGATCAGGATCTGTTCCGAAATATTCCTGTGCCCAGCGAACAAGATAGAGCAGGTGTTCTTCGGTATAATTGACTACCACACCATCATTCACTTTCTCAGGGTCATAAATTCCATTATTGCAGCCATACCACCAGGTGTTGATTGCCGGCACATGATCGCGTTTATCCCAGGAGAACAGCCGGTCGAGCGGTTTTATAACTATGCCTTCCGGGCTGCTCTCGACTACAAATTTCCTGGCCAGCCCTTCCCGCCAGCCTTGCAGGGCATCACCAAAAACGAGAAAATTAGCCCTGTTGTTCTTGTCCCAACCGCCACCACGTCCGTGTAATTCCAGGGTCAGGCTTTTCCCAGGCGCGCTTCCTTTTTCAGGCCCTTCCTTTAAACGGATCGGTTGTGGTAGCATTGGATCTGCCAGTACCGGCTCTTCTAAGGAATTGACACCGGATTTTATGGCAGAAGGATCTGCCGAAGAAGGCAGCACAGCAAAATAGACAGGCTCCTTATCACTTGCAGTATGAACAAACAGGCCATTTTGAGGACCCAACTCTTTCCCATCAATCAGGAATCCATGTGAACGATCAGTTTCGGCATCCGGATCAAAGGAGGCCGGATCCTGCCACCAGTCGCAGGCACTGCCGGCTTCGATGTGATGCCCCACCAATGTTGCTTTTGAGAATGTGCTGGCTGTAATGGGGCGGGAATCCATATATACATTGAAGGTAACACCCTCGGGAACCGGTGCTTCATTCCAGGTGAGAAATACCTGTCCGGAACTTACAGTAGCCTTCAGACCGCTTACGACCTTATTCTCTTTTTCAGACTCCAATTTTTCAATCTCAATGAAGCGGAAGCCGCACTTTTCCCCATCAATTTCAACCCAGGCTTCCAACTGGCACTCCCCTTCGGGAAGTTCAAGCTCATCGAAACGGACCTCTGATTCAGCATATAAAATCTCTTTTTCTATCACCCGGTCATTCAGCTTTAGTGTGACCGGATGTGTGTTTTTCAGCAATGTGCTCCAACGGCAGGTGATGCGATAGCTTCCCGTGGTCTTTATATCCAGGTTGTAGACGCCCAGATCACCGTCAAACAGCCCACCGCCCCGCCAATCCTGCCTGGTCAGGGTCACCGGATTTTGAATATCACTGCCGATCCAGGTGCGAACCGGTTCGAATCCTTCGGCACAGACCGAAACAAACCAATGGTCATAATCAGCTTTCAAGCCTTTGACAATTTCCGGATTTTCCCTGGCAATATCCTCGCGTTCAAATGGATCCAGGCTTAGATCATAGAGTTCAAACTTCGTTTTGCCTGGGGCAAAGGGCTCCATGCCGCGGCCAACAGGCTGAATCAGTTTATAAGCTCCCCTACGCACGGCCATGTTGCGGTATTGATCTGGCCGGGTACCACGGTGAAACTGGAAATAAAATGAACGGTCCGGTAACATAGCAGATGAATCTGTTAGCAGCGGAAGCAGGCTTTGCCCATCAAAATCAGCAGATGTATTAACCTTGCAGACTTCAAGGATTGTTGGCATCAGATCCTCCACAGAGGCCAGCGCTTCCAGCCGGCTACCTTTTTCAGGCACCCCGGGAAGCTTAATAAGCATGGGCACACGGATCCCGTTTTCATAGACATAGGTTTTTCGTCCACGTAACCCGGATTCCCAGAGGTCGGCTTGTTTATGCAGACTGGAGGTGCCGTTATCACCCAGGAAAATGATCAGGGTATTTTCTACCACTCCGGCTGCTTTTAATGCTTCGAGCAAACGGCCCACATTATCATCAATATTGCTGATCATCCCGTAATACCGGGAGGTCTCTTCACTCAACCCGGCATCGCGGTAAGGTTTTGCATCGAGGTCTTTTACTGTAAGTGGATGATGAGGTGTATTCGTGGAAAGATAAACAAAGAAGGGTTCCCCATCCGATGAATGGATAAAGTCAATCGCAGCATCAGTAAAGATATCCGTGCAATATCCCCTGAAGTGTTTCTCCACTCCATCATCGATCAGGATTGGATCGAAATAGGCATTGCCGTCGAGCGGATTGTATGGAGCGCCGATCATTCCCCCAACATGTGTCAGTGTCCGGTCAAAGCCCTGATCCATGGGCCGGGCGGGTGCGTTATCCCCCAGGTGCCACTTGCCGAACAACCCTGTTTTATATCCGGAAGTTTTGAGGGCCTCGGCCACAGTGATCTCAGCGGGACGGAGAATGGACATCCCTTCCTGGGTATCTATTACACCGGTTCGGAATGCATAGCGCCCGGTCATGAGGGACGCTCGTGTCGGGGAGCAGACCGGGTGGGCGAAGAAATTATTAAAGACAGTTGCACCGGATGCAAGCTCATCCAGAACCGGTGTCTTTACCAGAGGATTGCCATTGAAGCCTACGTCGCTGTAACCCTGGTCATCGGTAAGGATCAGAACCACATTAGGACGCTGTGCTGAACATAAAAAACCCACATTACCTGATAGCAGGGCAGCCAATATGAAAATCTTAATCAAAACCGTTGAGGCACGTCTATTGGAGGAATGGGCTATCCAAAACATCTCATATTCGGTATACTGAAGCCAGATTCTCATTTTGTTTAATTTTAATTTTAATTTCTCCTGGATTGATTTACGTAGGTAGCAGGAGGACCTTATTTTATAAGAATGGCCTTATCCCTCTCAGGATGGGCTGCTTTTCCTTTGAATCCGGAATAGTCCAGTTCTGTTATATCATGTGCTTCGAGGGCATGGGTGAAATAATCCGGAAGATTTTCACCCCAGCTCACTGTGCATTTATCCAGTACCACATGATCTGCATATCGGATGCTGAACCCTGGATTTCCATGGATTTCAATATCAGGATATTTGGTCGTGGGCCTGTTATCGAATAGTCCACCCTCATACCTGGTCCACCGATCCAGCCTCACATTCACATTTTCCATTCTCACATTCCGTATGCGGCTTTCCGGTGTACCACTGATCCTTACACTATTCTCTGATTTTCCTGAAATATTTTGGAACTCCACATCGTGAATAGTCCCGATATTTGTTTCGGGTGTGCGGGGTATCGCCGTTATTGATATGGCTTCTCCACGTCCCCACCAGGGGTCTGAATGATACCTGGATACAAAATTTATATCCCGGAATACCACATTGTACACATCACCCTCATCCCTGAGCTGGATGGTAAGTCCCCTGCAACTGGTAATGATTTCACATCGCTCAAAAATGATATCATGGATATCCTGGGTGGTCTCGGTTCCTATTTTCACCCCCGAATCCTGGGTCTCCAGAATGCAGTCTTTGACTGTGATATGCGCTGACGGACCATAATCTTTCTCCTGCCTAGTGGCTTTTATCACAATTGCATCATCTCCACAAATGATGTGACAATTTTTGATCATCACGTTCCGGCAATGATCCGGATCTATCCCATCGCAGTTGGGAACATCCAGGTGATTTCTGATTTTGATATTATCCACCAGCACGTCCTCACACCCCAGCATATGCAGTCCCCAGCTGGGCGCTTCACTAAAACTTATGTTTTTAACTGTAAGGTTTTTGCATGATTCAAGCACAAAGATCCTGGGCCTCCATTCTTTCGGTATCCACCACTCATCCTTCTCATCGAAATGGGTCATGAACTCATGGGCCCTGCCGTTAATATTGCCTTCCCCTGAAATGGTAAGATTTTTTGCGCCTTGTGCTCTGATCAGCGCCTGGTTAATATAATCCTCAGGATTTGTACTAGCATAAAGCTCCGCTCCCCTTTCCAGATGAAAATCAATGTCACTCATCAGGGTCAGAGTGCCAACCAGATAACGGTATCCACCCGGGATAAGAACCCTTGCTCCACTACCTTCTTCTGCAGCTGCATCTATGGCTTTTTGTATGGAGGGCGAATCAAGTATCTTTCCATCTCCGACTGCTCCGAAATCCAACACATTATATACGTTCTGTGCTGCTGATCCTTCAAGTTTTGTGTTCCTGAAGGAGTTGAAATCCAGAACCAGTTCCTGATCATCTTTACTTATTTTTATAATGCCACTTTTATATTTTGATTTTATATAAGGGCTCTCAAATAACATGTCGGGTGAGTAATCGATCCGCTCGCCGTCAAGCATCGATATTTCTTCGTTTGTAAGATTGAAATACATTTCCCCGGCATTTTCGCCACATCCACGATAGCGTAAAATATTAAAACCTGCGACCACGGTTTTGTCCAGCACCAAAGGATTGTCCAAAATATCATCCATAAAGGCTTCCAGGGTTTTATGATGAACACGTCGCGATGTTTCAAATATCATTCCTGCATATTTGTCGTTTAGGTAGATCATCTTTTTATCCGGACTCCAGGTATAATTATCTTTCACCAATTCACTTTGCATACCCGGGACTTTGTCATTGCCATTCACAACACGCACAGCCGCAAATGCATCTCCATGTTCTACAAATATCCAGCCCTCCTTTTCAAGCACTTGATCATGGGTGTCTCCAATAAAAATACCATAATCATTACCTATCATGAGCTTTGATGGATACCAGTCAGGATTAACCTGAAAAAAACGGCGGGCTTGCTGAACCAGCATCACATTTTCAGATTGTACGGCCCTGCATAGTGCATGTTCGTTTGTCCATCCTTTGGTATTCACTACAGCATCAGTTGGATAAATGCGTGGTCCATTTTCGCCTTTAAAGGTAATTCCCAACCAACGGGCCTGTACGCTCAAATGACTATGAACAGCGGCGGGGTGATCCATTTGACAACCTAAAATATAATCCGGTGTTATCCAGCTATATCGCACAAAGCGTGCTTCCGTGTCGCACAACATGGTGCGTTCAGTGCCCAAAGGCCTGGGCCATATGTTTTCCTCTTCTCCGGGCTTACGCGCCACATAGGCAAATTCGCCAAGTCCCTTGCGATCTAAGGCTATACTCCAAATTATCGGTTTTAGTTTGTAGTTCGTTAGTAATTGAATAAAACTAGTGGATTTGGCGCTGCCTTCGCCACCAAAATAATAGCGGCTTTGGATATACATTGCATCCTCCCAGATATTCCCGTTTTTAACGCGCGTTTTAGCTCCACCCCGGACACCGTTAATCTGGTCCACTGCCCAATCTGCCCAGACGGCATCCAGAAATTTTTCTGCCTTTTGTGTTAGCGAGCGGTCTTTACAGAGATCGAATAGATCCGTAAGATAGGTTACACTTATAGCCATGTAACCCGGTGAGGCGACTTCAAGGAAAAATCCCTTCTTCGCTCTTTCAGCAAAATACTCATGAAAAAAATTAAGCCATTCGTTATAATGGTCAGCTGCCATGTAAGCTTTTCCATCTTTATAGTTCCCACGAGGCTTCGGGCCATGCTCTGATTCGGTACCATACATGCTATGAAACCAGAACTCATAGCCACCCCCATTGCCAAGGTCAGGATAAATGCGATCTTTAAAATCAGGCTCGTTCATAAATATTTGAGAACTAATCAGGCTGCTGACCTTAGCGACTATATCATGGTTTTCACTGCCAGTCATCCACCAGGTACTCCATCGGGTCATAAGGATATCATCCTTATACTTCATACGCTCCCAGAGTAGTTCCAAAAGTGCTTTTTCTGTTTTGGGATACAAGCGTCCAGGGTAAACAGTACCCTTGGAGCTAAAAGTATAATACAGACGATAAAGCCACTGATTATCGCTTAGACTCCAATAGTCATTTAGTCCATTTACCTTTGGATCGTCACTTGTGAAGATATCAAACAAAGCATTATTTACCTGATCAAGGTCTTTGCTCAGCCACAATGCTGCGAAATAGGAGTTATGCGATCTCTTTCCATTGCGATCAACTTGCTCAAATTCTTTATCAAATGCTTGCTGGACACGCATTGGCTTGGTATCTGCAGCCTTTTGCATATATTCCTGAAGGCTCTTTTCGGTATAGACAAAATCCGGGTTATCAAGAGGGCTTTTAAATTCCTGACCCAAACAAAGGAATGGCCCAAAAGTCAATAAAGAAACCAATACACAGATAATTTTTTTCATAAAATATTCAGTTTCAATTCAAAATTCTGCACCTGTTGATTTAATTTAAATCCAAAACCATTTCCTCTTCTCCTTTTCTGATATTTACGATTCCGCTATTGTATTTGGATTTGAGGAAGGGGCTGTCAAAGACCATATGGGGTGCATAATCCACCCTCTTCCCATCAACCATGGGCATTTCATTGTTAGCCAGGTTGAGATAGATCTCTTTTGCATTTTCGCCGCACCCTATATATCGCAGTACATGAAAGCCGGGAACTACGGTTTTATCTAGATTAATCGTATTATCCAGGATATCGGCTATAAAACCATCAAGCGTTTTATGATGAGCGCGTCTTGATGCTTCAAATATCATTCCCGCGTAATTGTCTTTGAGGCGGATCCATTTCTTATCAGCACTCCATTCGTAACTGTCGTCTACCAATTCACTGGTCTGCCCCGGACTTGCCTGGTCTTTAAGGATTGTCCAGCCCTGGGCATATTCACCCATAACCACTTTTACGGCTAAAAAGGCATCTCCATGTTCCACAAAGATCCATCCCTCTTTTTCAACGATCCTGTCCAGATTGTCTCCAAAATAGACCGCGCACTCCTGGTTTGCCCTGCTTTTAGTCGGAAACCAGTCGGGATCAACAAGTGAAAAGCCACGGCTCTGTTGAACCAACATCACGGTTTTTTCCTGCACACACCTGTAAAAGGGTACTTCATCTTTTATGCTTCCCTTTGACTCTTTGACTGCACCTGTTGGATAGACTCTGGGTCCGTTTTCTCCCTTGAAGGTGATTCCCTGCCAGCGTTTCTGAATGCTCAAATGACTATGGACGGCTCCCGGGTGATCCATCTGGCAACCAAGAATATAATCTGGGGTAACCCAGCTGTATTTTACAAAACGAGACTCGGTATCGCAAACCAGGGTGCGTTCTGTTCCCAGAGGCCTGGGCCAGACGTTCTCCTCTTCACCCGGTTTACGTGATAAGTAGGCGAATTCGCCCAGTCCCTGGCGGTCCAGGGCCATGTGCCAGATGATTGGTTTTATTTTATAGCTGCTCAGCAATTGAGCAAAAAAATGAGTCTGAGCATTTCCCTTTCCGCCAAAATAAAACCGGGCAAATTGATACATGGCATCGGCCCATCGATTCCCATCACTGACCCTTGTTTTTGCGCCTCCCCGTACGCCATTAAGCTGATCCTGCGCCCAGTCTGCCCAGACCACATCCAGAAAATTTTCCGCCTTCTGAGAAAGTGCAGAATGATGGCAGAGATCAAATATATCCGTCAGATAAGAAACGCTTACTGCCATATATCCAGGTGAAGCATTTTCGAGGAAAAATCCTTTTTTTGCTCTTTCAGAAAAATACACATCGAAGTAGTTGAGCCATTCGTGGTAATGATCGGCCGCTGTGTAGTCTTTTCCATCCTTATAATTTGCACGTCCCTCAGGCCCCACGATTCCCTGTTCTCCGTACATGTGATGGAACCAGTAGGCATGGCCTCCGCCCGTGCCCGAGTCAGGATAGATGCGATCTTTGTATTCGGGCTCATTCATAAAGATCTGTGAAGAGATCAGGCTGCTGACTTTTGACACCAGGTCGTGATTTTCACTGCCAATCATCCACCAGGTACTTTTTCGGGCAAGGTGAATGTCATTCTTGTACTCCAGATGTTCCCAGAGGAAATCCAGCATGGCTTTCTCTGTTTCGGGGTATATGCGGCCCGGGGAAACCATCCCCTTGCTACCAAAGGAATAATACATATGGTATAGCAATTGATTGGTAGCCAGGCACCAGGGGTCATTCAGCCTGTACTTTTCCTGAATTTCTGTGTCCTCGCTTGTAAGAATATCAAGCAGGATTTCATTTGTCTTCTTAAGATCCTTACCCAGCCATAAATTGGCAAAATAGGGGACCATTCCTTGTCTTAATCCCTCACCTGTGGCTACTGAAAAGGCTTGTTCAATACGCGCATTTTTGCTATCGGCTGCCGTCTGGATGTATTTCTGAACGTTCTTCTCGGAATAGGCAAAATCCAATTCTTCAAGCGGATTTTCAAATTGAGCTGACAAACTAAAGAGAGACGTCAAACCAAGGATTGTAAGCAGGATGGGAATTATTTTTTTCATCATGTTATTTATTTATGATTAGTCACTTTTACCACGCCTTCTGTACGACGATGATTCCAGGAGAGCTTTCATCTGTTGACTCAGATGATTGATGGTTGAACGCATCTCCGGATTGCCTGCAATATTTACATTTTCCTCTGGATCAAGATCGTGATCGAATAACATGCAATCGAGCACTTCTCCTTGACTGTACCACTCTGTGTAGAGGTAGCGATCAGTCTTGATAGCAATTGCCTCGATCCCCGTTGCTCTTTTATTCCAGAAAAAGAGCAGTGCATCTTTCCACGGTGTTGCCGGATGATCCAATAGGGTAGTAAAACTGCGCCCCTCCGCATGATCTGGCATGTCAAGCCCGGCAAGATCGATCAGGGTCGGATATATATCAAGGAATTCCACCAGGGCAGGGGAGTGATTTCCTCCAGGGTATGCGGGTGCACGTATGATCAGCGGCGCATGAAGGGCTTTTTGGAGGGTGTTGTGTTTTCCCCAAAAGTTATGTTCACCAAGAAGCCAACCGTGATCGCCAATTAGCACAACGATTGTGTTTTCTGCAAGACCATTCTTTTTTAGCGCTGCCAAAACCTTACCCACCTGTGCATCAACATAGCTAACACTCGCATAATAACCATGCAGAGCCTTGCGATGAAATGCATCGTCATCCGGAAATCCGTCAATACCGGCATACTCAAACATCTCGGGAGAATTCTTGCATAATTCAGGAAGATTGTCCGGGCGAAACCGGTTGTCTGCCAGCTGCAGTTTCTCAGGATCATAAAGGTCCCAATATTTTTTTGGTGCATTAAATGGCAGATGGGGACGCCAGAATCCGCAGGCTAAAAAAAACGGCTTGTCTGATTCAGCAAAACGTTTCAGATCTTCAATCGTCTTGTTGGCTACCTTGCCGTCCTGGTAGGCAGAATCAGGAACATCAGCAGAGTCAAAAAAGGGACCGAATCCTGTTTTCGGGTTGATCAACTTTCCTGACTCTTCATTTTGCCACAGACCGTAGGTGTTGTAAGTTGCCCATGGCATCTCTCCATGGTATATGGGCACCGACCGCCAGGGTGGTTTAGACCAATCTTCCTTTCGGTCATCAAAATGATGGAATACCTTCCCGTTGGAAATTGTAGTATAACCATGATCCTTCAAATACTTTGGAAGGGTAATAAACTTACGCCCCAGTTGTTTGGTGCGAGTCATCATACGGTCCGCGCGCAAACTTGTAAGCAGGCTCACCCTGGAGGGCATACAGATCGGTACATTGCAATAGGCTCGGTCAAAAACCATACCCTCTTTCGCCAGTTCATCAATATGAGGTGATATGATGTATTCATGTCCGTAACACCCAAGTTCGGGACGCAGGTCGTCTACTATGATAAGAAGTATATTTGTGTGCACAGCAGCCATTGACAAGATTGGTGCTACCAAAAGTGCGCTCACTATGAAAAATATTCTTCTCATAACCAATGATTTAGAAATTAGGTGAGGTATATAGTTTTTTATAGTCCTCCCAATGTGCATTCATAATATCAATTTTCAGTTTTAGCTGTGAAACTATTTCCGGTCCCAGCATTCTGATTGTTTCTTCTTCGGGTGTTTCAGCAGTTATGAGGAGTGGCACATCCGAGGATTCCAGGATCTTTTTCAGAAGAACCGCATTGTCAATTTCATTCCGGGCAATACGCATGATCTCGGTCCGGTCCCACATGGACCTGGTGCCCAGTACCGGATTTGCTTCCGGTTTGTAATTCCTGCTAAGTGCAAGATCCAGCAGTGCCTGGTAGGCCACCACGTTGTCAATTGTCCTGACAAGGCTATGCAGCACGGCAAGCCTATTTGCAAGTAATTCCCATTCGATCATTTTACCAGGATCGGATTCATTTTCCATTAATCCGGCAGCCAGAGCTTCAGCCTTTGTGAGATTTGCCATTACCATCTCATAGACTCTTTGAACAAGCAATCTGGCACCATATCCCTCAAACATCCGCATGGCCTGAATATCAATCAGATTATTGGCTTGTTCTTCTTCTTTGGCCTGGAACAAATAAGGACGATAGTAGTCCTTTTCTTCTGGCTGTAAGTCTTCCGGAAATGGTACCAGGGGGCGATTGATCCATCTGGCCAGGATGGGACCAAAACGGAGAATCGGACCAAAATTCAAAACCATGAGATCATTTGATATCAGATCCAGTGCAAGCCAGATTTCAAGAAGATCATCCGCACCATCATCACCAGCCAATTCAAGGGCATAATTTCTGAGAACATTCATCATTTCCGCCTGATTATCAGGCCTTGAGCGTTCAAAAAAGTCATACAGGTCAAGGTTGAAGTCAAGCGATTCAGGATCATTATAAGAAACGATCAACCTGGAATTCTGTACATCTTCGCTGCTATAGCTTCGAGTCAGTTCACGTGCGGTTTGAACGGGATTTGTTAATCCTGCAACCGGATCAAATCCGTCTCCCGACCAGGCTGGTCTGCCTCTGCTGAAAACTTCACCCTCTGCGTTCAGATAACCAGCCAGGGTAATGCCTTTCGGTAATTTCCCTGCCACCAGCTCCGGATTGTCAAATGTTGCTATCATCCATTGGCGCGGTTGAATAGGAGTCATATTTATTTCGATTTCAGATTCCATTTCTCTGGCAGCTTCCTGCAGGGTAACGAGAAATCCGTGTACCCGGTCTTCCATGGGTCTGTGCTCACAATTGGCATTGCCGTTGCGGTCGGAATATAATCCATTTGTCCAGCACATACCCGATCCCGAATCTGAGGTAAAAAGAGTAAAAATTTCAATCTCAGGACAGTTCTTCATCATGAGTTGCATAGATTCATGGTACATGGCGAGAACCTCCGGATGATCTACACAGGGTGCAAACCGGGCCACTTTTGAACGGTTAGGGTGATCTACCCTTGCGCCCCGAAGCTCCGGGTAATCGGTAAAGAATTTTTCCGGGAGGAGCGCTGGCTCAGTTGTAAAATAATGAGCTTTAAGTCCGTATCGGCGCAGGATTTTACATCTTTCTTTAAAAATATAAGCAACTTTTTCGGCGTATATAGTATTTATATAAGGCCGAAGTTTTGCCGGTGGAAATATTTTTAAAAGGTTTGGCTGATGTATATACCAGGCTGGATACGGATCTCCTTCTGTATCAAACTGCCAAAAAGACATTGGTATATTGTTAGTTATTGTTAAATGGCTTACACCATGTTTTTGGGCTTTGATAACAAAATCCTCAAATTTGGCCAGGTCTTTTTCTATCTGGATGGATCCGGGACCGGTTGTTTTATCTGTAGCTTCTTTCTGCTTTTTTTTCTGTGCCTGAGCATTTGGCGACAGCAAAATAAGACCAAGCAGCCACAGACACACAATGATATATATCCTCTTCATCACAGGTGTTTAGAGATTAGGTGAAGTATACAATTCCTTATAATCTTCCCAATGGGCATTCATAATATCCACTTTCATTTTCAGTTGTGAGGTGATATCCGGCCCTAGCATCCTGATGGTTTCTTCTTCGGGTGTTTCAGCAGTTATGAGGAGTGGAACATCCGAGGATTCCAGGATCTTTTTTAGTAGAACCGCATTGTCTATTTCATTCCGGGCAATGCGCATGATCTCGGTGCGGTCCCACATGGACCTGGTGCCCAATACCGGATTTGCTTCCGGTTTGTAATTCCTGCTGTGTGCAAGATCCAGCAGTGCCTGGTAGGCCACCACATTGTCAATTGTCCTGATGAAACTACGAAGCACAGCCAACCGGGTTCTAAGCTCTTTCCATTCTTTGCTTGCATTGGCATCTGTCTGCATCTCAATTAATTTGTCGGCATGAGCTTCTGCACGAGTCAATTTTGCGTCAGCCATTTCATATACCCGCTGTACCAGGAGCCTTGCACCATAACCTTCGAAGGGTCGCATGGCCTGGATGTCAATCAGGTTGTCTGCCTGTTCTTCTCCCTTGGCCTGGAACAGATAGGGGCGGTAGTAAGCTTTCTCTTCTGTGCTTAAGCGCTCAGGAAAAGGTAGCAGAGGTCTGTTGATCCATCTGGCGATAACCGGTCCAAAATTCAGAATAGGTCCAAAATGCAAAACCTGCAAATCATTTGAAATACCTTCGAGAGCCAGCCATATCTCCAACAGGTCATCAGCTCCTTTATCGCCAGCCTGTATGGCTGCAAAATCATGCAGAACCTTCATCATCTCGACAGAATTTCCAGGTTTGGCTTCCTTGAAAAAACCATATAAATCCATATAATATTCAGCACTTGCAGGGTTATCAAAAGAAACAACCATTGAGCGGCCGGTGTTATCCTGTTCAAACGCACCTACCAACCGGCGAGCTCTGGATGCCGGGTTATACAATCCCAGAATGGGCCTGAAACTTTCCACACCCCAACCAGCAGCTTCCGGACCGAAAGCATCTGGAGCACCTCCGATGGTCAGACCGTCCGACAGCATGGCGTTGATCGATTCCGGGTGATCAAATGTACTGATCATCCACTGCCTGGGTTCAATGGGACTGATATTGACCTGGATCTGTTTATCCATCTCTTCAGCTGCAGATTTTAAATTCTCCATAAATCCAACCACCCTGTCGGCCATGGGGCGATGCTGACAGTTGGCATTTCCATTCTGGTCGGAATAAAGGGCAGGGGACCAACAAAAACCTGACCCCGAATCGGAAGTCAGGAAATCGAATTTCTCAATCTCCGGACAACGTTTCATCAATATCTTCATGCTTTCGCGGTACATGGCCAGTACGGCGGGCTCATCCACGCAGGGAGCAAATCTTGCAGCCCTTGACCGGTTGGGATGATCCACACGTGCTCCCCGGAGATCAGGATGATCCGTAAAGAACTTCTCCGGCAAGACATAAGGTTCACAAGCTGTATAGGCTCCCTTCAGCCCGTGCTTACGCAGTACTGCACATCGAGCCTCAAACATGGATGTAACCCTTTCGGCATACTCCATATCCACATAGGGCTCTATTTTGGAATTCGGAAAAATCTTCATCAAGCTGGGCTGGATCACATACCACTCCGGATATGGATCATTGGGAACATCGTACTGCCAGAGGGCAGGTGGAACATTAAAAGTAATGTTCACATGGGTGGCCCCTTGTTCTTTGGCTTTAATCACAAAACTTTCAAATTCGGCCAGTTCTTTCTGTCTGTTCTTCTGTGCCTGAAGGTTTGGTGCAAGCAAGATCAGGGCTGTCAGTAAAAATATCGTTTTCATATTTCTCTCAGTTTTAATCAGTTTCGGCTCGCAATTCATCAGAGATAATTGAGAATTCTCCGGGATTAATTATTAAAATCCAGGTTCAGTATTTCATCGTCATATTCGATGCGTATTTTCCCGCTCTTATATTCAGATTTTATATAAGGGCTGTCGAAGGTCATCGGATGGCTGTAGTTCACAGGTTCGCTTCCAATGGTGGGAATTTCAGGGACACTGGCGTTGAAGACAATCTCTTTTGCACCTGCTCCACTTTTGGAATAAACGAGAATATGATTCCCCGGTACAACGGTTTTGTATAGCGCAACCGGATTATCGAGTATGTCATTCATGAAATCTTCCAGTGTTGGGTAGTCGGCAACACGTCCGGCTTCGATGATAACAGGTAAATGGTTGTCTTCCAAAAGGATTATGGTGCTGTCGCTGTTCCACTGGTAACAATCATCGCGTAGTTTGACAGTGGGTGCATCATCCGGGGCATTGAAAATCGCCTGGGTACCTGCTGTCTTGATTTTCTTCTCTTTCTCATATTGTTCGTCCCACATGACCGGACGGACTGCAGCGTAGGCATTACCTCGCCGGACAAATATCCAGCCCCTGGTTTCAATTTGCTGATCCCACTCATTACCAAACCAGATACCTATGGGTTGATTGTAATCGGCATTTATCAGGTACCATTCTGGGTGAACCGCATACCAGCGCCGGGACTGCTGAACAATCAAAGTCTGTTCATGTTGCACGGTCTGATACATGGCTTCCAGTTCATAGGGATTTGTCTGCCCCTTTTTATTTGCTTTTCCCGGAAGGCAGACAGGGACGATGCGGGCTTTTGCAGACTGTGCAAAGGTCATACCGTGCCACCGGCCAACGTTACTCAGGTGGGAGTGAACCGCAGAGGGATGATCCATTTGTGTGCCCAGGGTATAGTCGGGAGTAACATAGGTATTCTTAAGAAAGCGGGCATCTGTATCCACCACCAGGGAGCGTTCCGTACCAGGTGGTCGCGGTAAAACGTTTTCTTCTTCACCAATGCCCCTGGCCTTATAGGTATAGCATCCCATCCCTTCGCGATCCAGTGCCATTTTCCAGACAACGGGGGGCAGATTATAATCATTTATGATATTCCAGTACCACCAAACTCCGGCTGTGGCAGGTCCGCCCATGTGGTAGCTGATGAGCCGGTAAGTTGAGTCACCTTTACCATAGACGGTATGGTGGTGCCTGGTTTTGGGTCCGCCGCGTTCCCCGGAGATGGAAACCTGTGCCCAATCAGCCCAGAAAAGGGTGAGAAAGTTGCCAATTATCTGATGCAGCTCTTCATCCCCACAATACTGGTAGGCTAAATCAACCATATTCAGTGAATGCTTTGTATATGTATTGGAAGCATATTCAAGGAAAAAACCGCGTTCTGCGCGTTCGATAAAGTATGTTTTGAGAAATACAAGCCATGCTTCGTAGTGATCCCTGGCCTTATATTCATTGCCATCGGCAAGATTTGCGCGACCTCCGCCGTGGCGGCTTTCGGGATCAATACCCGGTCCGTAGTACCCGGCATGTCCGTAATGGTAGCTGCCGCCAAACCCATAATCCGGATAAATGCGGTCCTTATAGTCCGGCTCGTCCATAAATATGCGAGAGGTAACCAGGTTACAGGCTTTTGCATTAAGGTCATGGTTTTCGCTGCCATCCAGGTACCAGGTGCTTTGCCTGGCCCATGCAATATCGTTCTTGGCTGCCGTACGATCCCAGAGGGTTTCAAGCAATAGTTTTTCTGTTTCGGGAGTCATTCGACCCGGATATTTTCCATTGCGATTCGAGAAATAGTAATAGAAGCGGCAATAGATGGGTGTGTGGAACAGGCTCCACGCATTGGCATCCGAACTTTTTTTGAATTCATCAACCAACAACTGATTGGCTGTCTCAAGATCTTCATTCAAAAACATTTTGGCAAATGCACTTAAAACAGGGAAATCTTTATCAGTTGTGGTGGACTGTTTAAATGCGATTTCGATTCGCGTATTCCGACTGGCCTCAGCTTCTTCCATGCGCTGGACAAGTGACTTATCGGTAACACCTATCAGTTTATTTTGGCCCTCAAACCTGATTCCATCCAGCCATATTGTTGCCTCCTTGCCAAATACCGCGTCAAATTCGCACATAAGGACCGATGACCAGTTAAACTCTTTTGGAGCCTTTAGTGATTTTAGTCTGATGGAAAATGATTTCCACTCACCTGAAGTATTCGTTTTTGTAATTGTACCCACAGCCTCAGCTCCGTTGGAGTCAATTAGACGGATCTTCCATTTCGAAGGGGCCTGGTCATCATCCACTTTCAGCCAGAAATTCAGTTGGTGGGAAGGACTAAGGTTCCACCCAACATCAAGCCACAGGTTAGATACAAATCCAAATACCGGGGGGTGGCCTGATTTGCCGGGAACATAGCTTACGCTGAAATCGCCCTCCTTTTTTGTGGAATGGTCCATGGCAAAGGATTGTGATACATAAGAAATCGCAATTCTTTCAGGTAAATCAGAATCCACATGCTCGCCTGCATCAGCTACACCAAATAAGCGTATCTCCTCATCCCAGAA
>RCNC010002390.1_pt1 | contig 24692 bp, 16 predicted proteins | sample 2041301 | NCBI WGS metagenome assembly RCNC01 (sample SAMN09708231, study PRJNA481090) | Marine sediment metagenome, whole genome shotgun sequencing project. | biome: marine sediment; feature: ocean; material: sediment; isolation source: Sewage treatment plant 13A marine sediment (STP13A) ...
CCCGGTGCAGACGGGATCTCGGCCAGCTCTTCGGGCGGCAGGTCATAGATGTTCTTGTCCAGCGGATCGCCCGGGTCGATCTTGTTCTGTATACCGTCGAGGACTGCCATCATGATAGCCGAAAAGGCCAGGTAACCGTTGCAGGACGGATCGGGAGTCCGGAACTCGATGCGCTTGGCCTTGGGCGACGCCGAGTACATGGGGATTCGGATGGCCGCGCTGCGGTTGCGGCTGGAGTAGGCCAGGTTCACCGGTGCCTCGAACCCAGGAACCAGCCGTTTGTAGGAGTTGGTGGTGGGGTTGGTGAAGGCGCACAGGGATTTACAATGCTTGAGAATGCCTCCGATGGCCCACAGGGCCTCCTGAGAGACGCCTGCGTATTTATCACCGGCGAAAAGGGGTTTGCCCTCTTTCCAGATGCTGACATGGGTGTGCATGCCGGTGCCGTTGTCGCCGTACAGCGGTTTGGGCATGAAGGTAACCGTGTGGCCGGCCTTGTGCGCCACATTTTTCACTACATACTTGAACCACATGAGCTGGTCGGCCATCTGAACCAAGGGTTTGAAGCGTATGTCGATTTCGGATTGACCGGCGGTGGCCACCTCATGATGCTGGCACTCCACATCGATACCCAGACTTTCCAGCGTAAGCATCATATCTGAACGCAGGTCCTGAAACTTATCCGACGGCGGTACGGGATAGTAGCCTTCCTTGTGGCGGAGTTTGTAGCCCAGGTTGGGGCCTTCATCTCGCGCCGAGTTCCAGATCCCTTCGACTGAATCGATGGAAAAAGCGGCACTCTGGGGATCGCTTTTGTAGCGGATGTCATCGAAGATAAAGAATTCCGCCTCTGGGCCGATAAAGGCCGTGTCGCCGATTCCGGTACTCTTGAGATAGGCCTCGACTTTCTTGGCGATGTTTCTCGGATCACGGGTGTAAGTTTCACGGGTGATGGGATCGGCGATGTCTCCGATGAGCACCAGGGTGGGTGCCTTGAAAAAAGGATCGATTTTGGCGGTGGCCGCATCGGGGATCACCAGCATGTCGCTGGCGTTGATAGGCTGCCAGCCGCGGATGCTGGAGCCGTCAAAGCCGAAGCCGTCTTCGAAGCTGCCCTCGTTCAGTTCCCCGATGGGCACGCTGAAGTGCTGCCACATGCCCGGGAAATCCATGAAACGAATGTCCACGACCTTCGCGCCTTTTTCCTTCGCCATTGCCAATACTTGTTCTGGGGTCATAATTATCCTCCTGAAAATGTTGAATAGGTAGAAATACGATTTGAAAAGCGGTTCCTTCAATTAAATGGCATCTGTTCCTGTTTCACCGGTACGTACCCGGATCACCTCTTCCACGGAGAATACGAAGATTTTTCCATCGCCGATTTTTCCGGTGTTAGCGGCTTTTTGAATGGCCTCCACCACCTGGGCGGAACGCTCCGAGTCCACGATAATCTCGATCTTAACCTTGGGGATGAAGTCCACCACATACTCGGCTCCGCGATAGATCTCTTTGTGTCCCTTCTGGCGTCCATAGCCTTTGACTTCCGAGATGGTCATTCCCTGAATGCCGATCTCGTTGAGGGCCTCTTTCACATCGTCCAATTTGAAGGGTTTGACGATGGCCTCGATCTTCTTCATTTTTCAACCTCCTGTTTTTATGAAACGAGAGAGCGATTGTCGCCTCCTCATGGGTGGGTTTCCGTCTTGAACTTCTTTTTTCCGGTTCCTCCGCGAACGTTGTTCAGTCATGGATCGGATCTTCACCCGGGAGAATTTCCAGGATGGCTGCTTTGACGGCCGCTACCTGCTGCGGTGCGTCCACCTTCTGGCCGTCAAAATCCCTCACGTAAAAAACATCCACTACTTGGTCTACCTTGGTGGCGATCTTGGCGACCCATATATCTAGGCCGCATTTGAAAAGCGCATCGGTTACCCGAAACAGCAGGCCCGGAAAATCAAATGTCACGACTTCGACAATGGTAAAAAAACTGGATGTTGCGTTGTCCACGACTATTTCTGTGGGTCGCTCGGCCGTGTAGGGCCGGATCGGTGTCGCATCGTTTTTTTTGCGGGTCAGTTTTTCATCCAGATCCAGCCTGTCTGCCAACGCATCCTCGAGGTTCAGGCAGGCCTTCTTCCAGCGCTCATCTTCGAAAATCGGGTCCGGTGGTGGAGTCACTTCAAAGACGTCTAAAGCAATGTTGTTGCGCCAGGTAAAAATTTGTACATCGAGGATATCGATATTATTCAGGGTGAAAACGCCCGCAATCCTGGAAATAAGACCGGGTCGATCCATGGCGCAGATGGTCACGGTACGGGTATCTGCGCCCGTAGATCTTTCGACGTGCCAGACAAAGGGCCGGTCGCCGATCCCGGCGTAAAGCTGCAGGTGCTTCGGGATGTTGCCGACTGGTGTGTAGAGCATGTACCGGGGAGACATAAAGCTGAGCAACCGGTCCAGCTGGTCCGGCGCCATTCCTGCAGGCATGGCGCCAACCACCGCCTGCCGCTTTTTCTCGACGGTTCTCACTGCGCGACCGGTGGCCAGTTCGCCGTGCTCGAGAACATTGAGGACCTTGAAAAAAAGATTTTTGAGCAGCGAAGCGGTCCAGTCATTCCAGGCCTTGGGTCCGGTGGCCATGGAGTCGGCGACGGTGAGCAGATAGATCATTTTCAACACATCGGCCTTTTTGATGACCCGTGCCATGGCGACGGCCGTCTCTTCGTCGTTGACGTCCCTTCGTGTGGCCGTCAGAACGAGCAGCAGATGATGCTCGACGAGAAAGGCAACGGTTTTGGCATCCACGGGACTGGCGCCTTTCTCCAGGAGGATTTTTTCAGCCAGGACGGCGCCGCGTTCGGAGTGGCCGCTTTTGGGTTCCCCTTTGCCGATGTCATGAAGCAGGGCGGCCCACAACAGGGCCTTCTTTTTTTTTAATTCCTTATACAAGTTGTGGGCGAGGGGGTCTGCCTCGGCCCCCGCATCAGTAACGAAACCCCGCAAAATTTTTATGGTGTAAAGCAGGTGTCTGGCTACCGGGTAAAGGTGATACTGGTCGAACTGGATCCGGTTGGCCACCGATTTGAAATCCGGAATGAACCGGGCCAGAAAACCCGTGTACAACATCTGGTTGAGCACCTCGAAGGCCCGGTTGGAGCGGATTAGGATGCGCTCGAACCGTTGAACCACTTTTGGATCACGCCTGAATGGTTCGTCTACCAGATGCGCGAAATCTTTCACCAGCCGTTTGGCTTCGCTGTTCAGCGGCGCCCGATGTATGGCGCTCTCTGCAAAGATATCTATCAACAGACCCGGGTTGTTGAGGATTTTTTCCGGAGAGATGAAATTCAGCATTCCCCGGTTGAATTTAAGCCCTTTGACATGGGTGGTCTTCAGCCCTTTGTTTTTTCTTTTGAGACGTTTTTTCTGTTCCATCTCGTACAGGAACATCTCGTGCTGCTGCTTCACATATTCCATATGACCGTGAAGTTCGCCCAACAGGTGTTCCACTGGCAGGTGTCCGTTGACAGCCTTTACTCCCATCACCTCCGCCAGCTTGCGTTGCTGCTCCAGATGAATCTGATCACTTTTTCGGTTCATCATCAGGTGAAACCGGTTTCTCACGTTCCAGATGAAGGCAAGGGCTTCGGACAGGCGCGTGAAATCATCATGGGAAAAATAGCCATAGTACTCTAAATCCCGGCGCTGTTTGATGCCGGATTTGATCTTGGCGATCCACAGCATGGTGTGGTAGTCACGCAACCCCCCTTGGCCCTCCTTGAAGTTGGGTTCCAGCAGGTAGGACGAGTCGCCGAAACGTCGGTGCCGTTCCCGGTTGGTTTCCACCAGCCATGAGATGATTGTGTCGGGTTTGAGATTGATGAATTTGGTGCGGATCTGGTCCATTAATGTCATGAACAACGGAGACATGCCGCAGATGAAACGGGCATCCAGGATGGAGGTCAGCACCTCGAAATCCTTACGCGCCATGGTGACGCACTCTTTGATGGAACGCGTGGCATGCCCCACATCCAGCCCCATGTCCCACAACGGATAGACGATCTCGCGCACCAGATCCTCTGCCAGCCGGGGAACCTTTTTTTCGAACAGGAACAGCAGGTCCACATCAGAGTAAACGCATTGCTCCGCCCGACCGTACCCTCCCAGGGCAACGATCGCATAGGGGTTTTTTGCGATGTCCATTTTCGGCCCCACGCTGCTTTTTTCGTAGCGTTGACGAAAATAGTCGTCGATGAGCCGGGCATTGTCATCGAGAAAATAAGGCGCGTCTCCTGCCAACAGTTTTTCGATGAGCTGTGTCCGCCCGTTCTTCAGGGCCAGGGAGACATCGGTGTAACGGTGGTGAGGGTCCGTATCGGTCACATCCATATCCTTTGTGTTTTTATAGCAGGGATCAAACAGAGCAACCCGCGTGCCAGTCGGCGTAATTTGTTAATTGTATAATGATAAAGATAGGTTGCAATTATATATGCGATCGCGTGAATTTACAACTACATTCCAAAAATGTAATTATATATTTTCTAAAATTACAAAATTGGGATTTAAGGCATGGGAACTGAAATTGCCGTAAACTTGGCATTTCCAACTGAATAATGCACCTTGAAGCAGCGGGACCAGCCGCTTCAAGGTGCATTCAGGGTAGGAACAGAGATTAACGGTCTTTTAAAAAAGTGACCTAACCGTTTCGATTAAGATTGGGTTGCCGGGCTTGTGGACGCGGCGTAGCTGGGCAATCCTGATGGGGGCGGTCCGGAAAGGGATGAGATTCCACCGTGTGTGGAAACACCGAAGTCCGGGTAGGCGATGCCACCGTGTTCGGCGTAGTCCAGTCCCTCCAACTCTTCTTCCGGTGAAACCCGCAGGCCGATCGTCTTGTCGATCAGTTTGAACATCACGAGGGCTGCGGGGAAGGTCCAGAGAAAACAGGCGGCGATACCCAACAACTGCACACCGATGATGCCGGCGGATGTCCCGCCGATGTTAAAGATGCCGGCGGCCAGGGTGCCCCAGGCACCGCAGACGCCGTGAACGGAGACGGCACCCACCGGATCGTCGATTCTGATCTTGTCGAAAAACATGACCGAGAAGACGACGATGACACCGGCGGCGGCCCCGATAATGATCGCGCTGGAGGGCGATACATTGGCACAGCCTGCGGTGATGCCCACGAGACCGGCCAGGGCGCCGTTGAGGCTCATGCCCACCTCGGGTTTGCCGAATTTCATCCAGGAGACGATCATGGCCAGACAGGCACCGGCTGCAGCGGCCAGGTTGGTGTTGACGAAAATCATGGCAATGCTGGTGTCTGCCGTGTTAGTGGAGCCGGGGTTGAACCCGAACCATCCCAGCCACAGGATGAACACGCCCAGCGCGGCCAGGGGAATGTTGTGGCCCATGATGGGTTTGATTTTACCGTCTTTGGTGTACTTGCCCAGACGGGGGCCCAATACGATGGCGCCGGCCAGGGCTGCCCAGCCGCCGACCGAATGGACCACGGTGGAGCCGGCAAAATCGATGAAATCGAAGCCTTCCAGCCAGCCGCTGCCGTTGAGCAGGCTGCCCCAGGCCCATGAGCCGAAGACCGGATAGATCAGACCGGAAACAACAATGCTGTAAAGGATATAACCGGTGAATTTGGTGCGTTCCGCCATGGCGCCCGACACGATGGTGGCGGCAGTGGCGGCAAACACCACCTGAAACATCCAGAAGGCCAGCACCCACGGATCACCGTCGGGTGTAAAATCGCTGAGAAAAAACCCGTGGTGCCGAACCAACCGGTGGAGGTGGCACCGAACATGAGCCCGAAGCCGATGGCCCAGAAGGCGATGGAGCCGATGGAGAAATCCATAAGGTTTTTCATCATGATGTTGATGGAATTCTTTGCCCGGGTAAAACCGGCCTGCATGAAAAACACCAGGGCGGCAGCCACCAGCGTCCACAGATAGTTGGCGCTCCGGCATGATTTGGCGACAACCGCGTCACGGGCTCAAGGACTGGAAATCAGTGCACCGCATGACTCATGGATTTCAGGACCGTCCAGGGTTTTTGGGTTGCATAGCCTGGATGCAACTGAATATTGCTTAACCAGGCTAAATTTCAACGTTGGATCAGGGTTCAAGGGCGGTAGCAACCGCTGAAAAAACAAGGGTTTTATCTTTAAACTACAAAAATGTATTATCGATATGGTCATGGACGGAAGGCGGGACCCGGCATTATGCGGTCTGAACAGGTGCCTCAGGCCGGCGGTTGACCCTCGATAGCGAGCGCATTTCCCGTTGCTTGCGGCGGGGTTCGCCAGCGAACGGGGAATCGATTTTGATCCTTTTGGTGAACCGTCCCCGCGGCTGGCCGCGGTGACGGTTCAAATTATGGCTTGAATTTTCTCCGGGATCTCCATAAGTTATTTATGCCCTACGAAAGCGTACGGCGCGCCAGTTGTTAGCCCCATGAACCTGCCGCAGGAATAGGAGAAAAGACCGATGACCGTTGCACACAAGATCAACGACATCATGGCCAAGTCGTCATGGATTCGCAAAATGTTCGAAGAAGGGGCCAGACTCAAGGCTGAGCACGGTGCAGAAAAGGTGTTTGATTTCAGCCTGGGCAATCCCGTCCTTCCGCCGCCGGAAAAATTCAATGAGATTCTCAGGGACATGGTGGATTCATGCGGGTTGGGCGACCACTGCTACATGCCCCAGGCCGGCTATCCCCAGGTGTGCGTCTCCATTGCCGATTACCTGACCAAGGAGCAGGGCGTTGCCATCAGCTGCGATGAAATCATCATGACCTGCGGGGCTGCCGGTGCACTCAACGTCATCTTCAAAGCCTTGCTGGATCCGGGTGATGAAGTGTTGACACCCTCGCCGTGCTTTGTGGAATATCGGTTTTATGCGGACAATCATGGCGGTGTACTGAAAATGGTGGGCACCCGGCCGGACTTTACCCTCGATCTCGAAGCGCTGGGTGACGCCATTACCGAAAAAACCAAAGTGGTGCTGATCAATTCTCCCAACAACCCCACCGGTCAGATATACAGCAAGTCAAGTTTGGATGCGTTGGGGAAACTGCTGGCTGAAAAAAGCCGTGATTATGGTCACATCATCTACCTGGTCTCCGACGAGCCCTATCGAAAGATCGTCTTCGACGATGCACAGGTACCGTCCATTTTTCAAAGTTACCATCAGAGCATTATCGCCACCTCCTATTCCAAGGATATTTCCATTCCCGGTGAACGCATCGGCTTTGCCGCGGTGAATCCCGCCGCCACCCATAAAAAGGAGCTGATGGCCGGCATGGCGCTGACCAACCGGATTCTGGGTTTTGTCAATGCGCCGGCCCTGATGCAGCGGGTGGTTTCATGTATGCAGGGGATGAGTGTGGACATCGGTGAATACAAACGCAAAAGAGACCTGCTCTGCGACGGCCTTGCCGATGCCGGCTATGATTTCATCAGGCCGCTGGGGGCGTTTTACCTGTTTCCACGAACGCCCGTTGCCGATGACGTGGCTTTTGTCAGAGATCTGCAGCAGGAGTTGATTCTGGTGGTTCCGGGCAGCGGTTTTGCGGGCCCGGGACATTTTCGCATCGCCTTTTGCGTTGATGACCAGACCATCATCAATGCCTTGCCGGGGTTTAGGCGAGTTATGCAAAAATACAAATAGCATCCTTCCAGAAATAGCATCTTGCGGCCCAGGCCGGCGTTCTCACGTTTTCGCAATCCTCGACGTAGCGCTGCTAAGCCTGCGGTTGTGAAAACGCTGCGGCCTTGGCCTGAACCACAAGCTACCCTTTCTGAAAGGACACGGATAGGTAACCGGTGAATCCCGGTTATGGTAACGCTTATATAAAAGAGGAGCGATTGATGAAAATTTTAAAGATCGATCATTTGGGCATTGCTGTGAACAGTATCGACAGCGGTAAAGAGTTCTGGTCGGGCGTTCTGGGACTGGATTTCGAAGGCGCGGAAACCGTTGCCGAACAAAAGGTCACCACGGCCTTTTTTCCTGTGGGTGAAAGTGAAGTGGAGCTTCTGGAATCCACCGCTCCGGATGGCCCGGTGGCCAAGTATATCGAAAAGCGGGGGCAGGGCATCCAGCATGTGGCGTTCCGTGTCGAAAACATTGACGACGCCTTGGCCGAGTTGAAAGAAAAGGGTGTGCAGCTGATTGATCAGCAGCCCAGAATCGGCGCCGGCGGTGCCAAGATCGCCTTTCTGCATCCCAAGGCCACCAACGGCGTGCTGGTGGAGCTGTGCCAAAGGGATTGATGATCTTTTTTAAATTCGGAAAAGGGGCTTCCCACCGCTGATTTTGCGATTGTGAGCGAATCGTTTTGCAGTGGGAAGCCGCTCCCACTTCCTTTTGTATTGCCAACCGTCTCATCAATTTTTTCTCTGCCAAGCTGGCGTTGCCAATCTTTACGGCATTTATTTTGCTATAGTTTTCCCTACCGACTGGGTTACATGACATGGGTCATGCCGAATCCCCTTCAAGCCATTTTAACTGAAACCATATGTAAAAATAAAAACGTCAGGAGCACTGCCATGGAAAAGAAATCACCCTCGCCAGCATCCGCGCATCCCATGCTGTCCCCGTTGCCTCCGGACCGGGCCAAAAAAGGAAAGGTTGTGTCCGCTGAAGAGGCCGTTCGTATTATCCGGGACGGAGATACCATCGCCACCGGAGGCTTCGTGGGCATTGGGTTCCCCGAACAGATTGCCATTGCCCTGGAATCGTATTTTCTGGAGCACGATCGTCCGCGGAACCTCACCCTGGTTTATGCCGCCGGCCAGGGAGACGGCAAGGAGCGGGGGCTGAATCATCTTGGGCATGTGGGCCTGGTCAAGCGGGTGGTCGGCGGCCACTGGGGATTGGTTCCCAAACTTCAGCGGCTGGCTCTGGACAACAAAATCGAAGGATACAACCTGCCCCAAGGGGTCATTTCTCACATGTACCGGGACATTGCCGCCCACAAACCGCGCACCATCACCACGGTCGGCCTGGGTACTTTCGTTGATCCGCTCAACGGCGGTGGAAAAATTAACGACATCACGACCGAAGACCTGGTGGAGCGGATTCAGTTCGATGGCAATGACTACCTGGCCTACAAGACGTTTCCCATCAACGTGGCCATTCTGCGGGGCACCACAGCCGATACCGACGGCAACATCACGATGGAGAAGGAAGCCCTGACGTTAGAAGCGCTGGCCATCGCCACGGCTGCCCACAATTCCGGCGGCTTCGTTATCGTCCAGGTGGAACGGGTGGCCGGCAGGGGGACCTTGAATGCCCGCCAGGTCAAGATTCCCGGAATCATGGTGGACTGTGTGGTGGTTTCCAAACCCGAGCACCACTGGCAGACCTTCGGCATCCAGTATGACCCCTCGTTCAGCAGTGAAATCAAGGTGCCGATTCAATCGCTGCCGCCCATGGAGATGGGTGATCGCAAGATAATTGCCAGGCGGGCGGCCTTCGAACTGGTGCCCAATAGTGTGGTGAATCTGGGGATCGGCATGCCCGAAGGCGTGTCCAATGTGGCCAACGAGGAAAAGATCATCGAATTTTTGACCCTGACGGCAGAGCCGGGCGTCATCGGCGGACTGCCGGCGGGCGGCCTCAATTTCGGTGCTGCCGTCAACACGGAGGCCCTCATCGATCAGCCGTCCCAGTTCGATTTCTACGACGGCGGCGGGCTGGACCTGGCATTTCTCGGCCTGGCGCAGGCCGACGAAGCCGGCAATCTCAATGTGAGCAAGTTTGGTCCCAAGCTGGCCGGTGCCGGCGGTTTTATCAACATCAGCCAGTCCGCCAAGCAGGTCGTCTTCGTCGGAACCTTTACCGCCGGTGGCCTGAAGATTTCCGTCCAAAATGGCAAGTTGATTATCGACCGGGAAGGCAAGGTGAAAAAGTTCGTTAAACAGGTGGAGCATGTCACCTTTTCCGGCGCCTATGCCGTATCCAAAAACCAGCCTGTGCGCTATGTCACCGAACGATGCGTTTTCCGGCTGACATCTGACGGGATGGAACTGATCGAAGTCGCTCCGGGGATCGACATCGAAAAAGACATCCTGGCGCACATGGATTTCAAACCGGTGATCAAGGGCACACCGGCGTTCATGGACGAACGAATTTTCAATCCTGGACCCATGGGGCTAAAGGAGGATCTGTTCGCCGTCTCCCTGGAAAAACGCCTGGTCTATGATCAGCGCGAAAACCTGTTTTTCGTAAACTTCGAAGGATACGCGATCCGCAGCGCCGGGGATATCGAGGATGTCCGGACCGCCGTCGGGAAAATCTTGGATACTGTGGATCACCGTGTCTATGCCGTGGTCAACTATGACAATTTCAGCATCTTACCGGAATTGGTGGGACCATACACCGATATGGTGAAAGCGCTTGTGGATCGCTATTACACCGGTGTTACCCGCTACACCACCAGCGCCTTTCTGCGTATGAAAATCGGTGATGCGCTCAAAGAGCGAAAGATGGCGCCCCACATCTATGAAAGCCGGGAGGAGGCGAAGCTGGCCCTTAAGGGGGGAGGGAAACCATCCGACGCTTGATCGGGCTTAGTGTATCCAAATTGATACATTCACCCCCCACCGCTTAGCGGCACACCGTGCTTTTTCATTTTTTTATAAAGCAGGGTCCGGTGAATACCCAGCAGGGAAGCTGCACGAGCCTTGTTGTTGGCGGTCTCTTTCAACGCGGCGACAATCGCCGATTTTTCCGCATCGGCCTGCACCTCGCGAATGGGAGCAACGCCAGCGACTTCGGGTATTGCTGGATGTCTTCGTCTGGGTAGCGGTAGATCCGTCAAATCGATCACATCCCCATTCATGGTGGACAGGGCACGGTCAAGCATATTGGACAGTTCGCGAACATTGCCCTGCCAGGAATAGGCCAACAGCGCACTGATCGCCTCCGGGCTGAGTCGGATTTCGTCGGCCGTGGTGGCCGGGTTGGCCTGCCGGAGCAGATGTCGGGCGATGGGGATAATGTCGTCGGTTCGCTCTCTCAGCGGCGGGATATTCAACGAAATGACATTGAGCCGATAAAATAGATCGTTGCGGAAACGGCCGCTGTCAATCAGCCGCTCCAGGTTCTGGTTGGTCGCGGCAATCAGCCTGAAATCGGATTGAATCAGGTTGTTTCCGCCAACCCGCTCAAACACTTTTTCTTCCAGGACCCGTAATAACTTGGGCTGCATATCCAGGGGCAGATCTCCGATTTCGTCCAGGAATATGGTTCCTCGATGCGCCAGTTCAAATTTGCCGGGCTTGCCTGCCGACCGGGCTCCGGTAAATGCGCCGCGGTCGTATCCGAAAAGCTCGGACTCCAGCAGGTCTTTTGGAATGGCCGCGCAATTGATCTGGACAAAGGGATGAATCCCTCTTGAACTGGCGTGGTGAATGCTCTGGGCAAAAAGCTCTTTGCCGGTTCCACTTTCACCGACGATCAGCACCGGGTAGGTGTTGGCGGCAGCCACCAGCGCCTCCTGTTTCAGTTCAGCGGTCGCCCGGCTGTTTCCGATAATGCTGTCCAGCGTGTATCGGGTGGAACGCAGCGTCATCAGCTCCTTCTTGTATCGTTTGACCTGAAACTCGAGATGGCGCAGTTTTTTTGCCAGTTTAACCACTTCGCCAACATCCTGAAACATCACCAGGCCGAACACGGCGATGACGCTCCCCTCTCTTCGAATGGGAATGCGGTGCACCACGATGTTCTGGCCGCGAATAGTCTGGGTATGGTTGATTTCGGGCTTGCCCGTGCGGGCCACGATGTGCATCCGGCTGTTTTCGACGACTTCCGTGCAGTGTTTTCCGATGCTTTTTTCTGCATCGAGGCCGAGAAACTGCGCATAGGGCTTATTTAGATGGGTCACGAGACCATTGGCATCCGTTACCATGGCACCGTTGTAGATGCTGTCGAATATCAGTTGAAACAGTTCGAGTTGGTTTTTTATCCGATTTAATTCATTAGATTGCGCCACATGTTGGTTTTTCGCCATCCGAAAATGATCCTTTGCGGTCAAGAATGAAATAAAAGTTCAGGTGAACGAATATGTCTCAAAATTGCGTCATGTATCTAAATAAATACACTTTGGCTGGGTCTGCGTCTACTTAAAAAAAACCAGGAATCCATGAAAAGGTGTTAAGTCTTTGATATCATGCAGGTCACAATTTAATTGCCCGGTTATTTTTTTCTGGTCCTGAAATTGCAAAATTTAGAAAACCCAAAGGGTATGCATTTCAATTGGTACCGCCATTTTCGAACCGGTCCATGGAAGTCGGGCCTTTTCTTCTTGCGGAGCGAGCGGTTTCCATCTATATGCTGGAAACAGAGCGATATATACCTCACTGTCCGAATCATAAATAGTGCCCATCCATAAATGACCAATTCGCCCGACATCTGCGTTATTCGAAAAATGTTATCCTCGGAATATCAAACATATGCCTCCGGTAAAATTTTTCGAAAGCCTTGATCTCGACCCAAACTGCCTATTCCTGGACGGACACTCACCCTTTCGCTGGGCTTTGACCGTCCGTTTGTGCAGGAGGCAATAACTGTGGTGACGGGGTACTGCTTTCAAAAACCAGTTAAATCGAAGGCCAAGGAGACCGCACATCCATGATAGAAGTAAGGCATCTGACCAAGCAGTTTGGCAGTCATCTGGCGGTGGACGACATCTCCTTTACCGCCCAGAAGGGAGAAATCCTGGGTTTTTTAGGCCCCAACGGCGCGGGAAAGTCCACCACCATGCGGATGATCACCGGCTTCTTTCCGCCCACCCGCGGAACGGTGATCGTCGGCGGCAATGATATTATGGCTCAATCCATTGCCGCCCGCAAAATGATCGGCTACCTTCCTGAGAATGCACCGGTATATCCGGATATGACGGTCAACCAATATCTGGATTTCTGTGCCGAGATTCGTGGATTCAGGGGAGCCGCCAAAAACCAGCGGGTGGGTGAGACGGTAGAGCGATGTTTTCTTGCCAGTGTCCGTCATCAGGTGGTGAACACCCTGTCCAAGGGATACAAACAGCGGGTTTGCTTTGCTCAGAGCATCCTGCACGACCCCGAATACCTGATCCTCGACGAACCCACCGACGGTCTGGACCCCAACCAGAAGCACGAAGTACGCCTGATGATCCGGGAGATGAGTGCCACCAAGGCCATCATCTTTTCCACCCATATTCTCGACGAGGTCGATGCTGTCTGCAGCCGGGCCATTATTATTGCCGACGGAAAGGTGGTGGCCGACGACACACCCGACGGGCTCAGGCGGCGGTCCATTTCTCACGGATCTGTGGTCCTGACTGTCAAGGGCGCGGCGACTGACGGATTACAGAAACGAATTGCGGAACTGGACGGGGTGGCGTCAATTTCGGTTGTGGAATCCGATGGCGAGCGGACGACCTTGCGCATTTTCCCTGACGATCCCGCGGTTCCCGTTGCCGATCGGGTGATCGCTTCGGCAAACCAGGACGGGGTTGGCATCGCCGCGGTGTTTGTTGAGCAGGGGCGGCTGGACGATGTGTTTCGTGAGATTACCATCGGTATAAGACCCTAACCCGGAAAAGCCGGAAACAAAAAAATGCAAGCAACAGATTTTAAATAACAAACTACAAATAACAAATCTCAAATAAATTCAAAACTACAATATCCAAAGCTCAAAAAAGGGCAAAATCTAACGGTGATAGTTTTTTTGGTTTCTCCAATATCGATGATTGGAATGTCCTTTCTTCAAAACCGCAAGGTTTGGAATTTTGAATTTTTGCTATTGTGATTTGTTTCCTAAAAAACAATGGAGTGGCCCATGCAAAACGGTAATTTTTTTAGTAACATATGGATCATCATGAAGCGCGAATTTGCCGGATACTTCGGTTCGCCGGTGGCCTACGTCTTCATCGTGATCTTTCTTCTCCTGACCGGGTTTTTCACCTTTTACATCAGTAATTTTTTCGAAGCGGGGCAGGCCGACTTGAAAGGCTTCTTCCAGTGGCACCCGTGGCTGTTCATGTTTCTGGTTCCGGCCATTGCCATGCGGCTGTGGGCCGAGGAGCGCCGGCTGGGGACGATCGAATTGCTTTTGACCCTGCCGGTAACCGTCACCGACGTGGTTCTGGGGAAATTACTGGCCGCCTGGTGTTTTATCGGCATCGCACTGGCCCTGACCTTTCCGCTGGTTCTGACCACCATGTACCTGGGCAATCCGGATTTGGGCGTTATTTTTTGTGCCTATCTGGGCTCATTTCTCATGGCGGGCACGTTTTTGAGCGTGGGCAGCATGACCTCGGCCCTCACCCGCAGCCAGGTGGTCAGCTTCATTCTGGCCGTGGTGGCCTGCCTGTTTCTCATACTGGCCGGTTTTGCGCCGGTGACAGCCGTACTGTCTGGGTGGGCGCCGATGTGGCTGGTGGATTTGGTCTCCTCGACCAGTGTTCTATCCCATTTTGCCTCCATTGCCAGAGGCGTGCTGGACGTGAGGGATCTACTCTACTACCTGTCAGTGATGGTCTTCATGATCTTTGTCAACGGCGTTATCCTGCAAAATAGGGAATCGGCTTAAAGGAGGCCAAGAATCCATGAGCGATGGAAAAAGACGCATCGGAAAAACCGTATTCTCGGCCGGCAGCGCCGTGCTGGTGCTCGTCATCGTGGTGCTGGTGAACATTCTGTTGTCCCGAACCACCTTGCGCTGGGATGCCACTGAAGACAATCTGTACTCATTGTCCCAGGGTACCCGGACCATCCTTGCTGAGCTGGATCAAGAGGTGGTGATCAAGGTGTTTTACAGCAAACACGTGGTCAACATCCCTTCCCATATCAAGACCTTTGCCCAGCGGGTGATCGATTTTCTTTCCGAGTACGAACAATACGGAAAGGGCCGGATCTCCGTCGAAATATACGACCCCAAACCCGATTCCGAAGAAGAAGAGTGGGCCGTTAAATACGGCATGAAAGGCATCAGCCTGCCGACCGGCGAGCAGGTCTATCTGGGGCTCGTTGCCCTGGCCGCCGACCAGGAGGCGGCCATTGCCTTTATCGACCCCACCCAGGAGACGCGGCTGGAGTATGACTTGACGCGCATTATAGCCCGCGTACAGACGACGGATCGAATGAAGATCGCCGTATTCAGCAGTCTGCCGGTATTCGGTGAAGCCCCCGCGAACATGGGAATGGCCGGGCCCCGTCCCGGCTCGGAGCCCTGGTTTTTCATTCAGGAGCTGGCAAAGACCTACGACCTGACAAAAGTGCAGCCCGATGCCGACCACATCGATCCGACTGCGGATCTGCTGGTGCTGTTTCACCCCAGAAACATGTCCGACATGCTGGCCTTTGCCGTGGACCAGTACATCTTGGGCGGTGGCAATGCCATTGTTTTTGCCGACCCCCTTTCCCTGATGGACGATCCGCGCATGGGACCTGGCGGGTCCATCCCCACCAGGCTGTTCAACGCCTGGGGGATCACCATGGAACCGGGAAAAGCCGTTGCCGACTACACCTACGCCACCCGGCTGAGGAACCGCAACAACCAGGCGGAGACCAATCCGCTGTGGCTCTCCGCCTCAGCCGGCGCATTTCTCGCGGACAACCTGATTACCACCAACCTGGAATCCATGCTCTTGCCGGTTGCCGGTGCCATCGAGAAAGTGCCGGACAGCATTTACACCGTCGAGCCCCTGGTTCAAACCAGCACCAACAGCGTGAAGGTGGACGCCTTCGCCCACAACATGAATGTGAACGCCATTCGTCGGGATTTCAAACCGTCGGGTACGATCCACAATCTGGCCGTGCGAATATCCGGCACGTTTAAGACGGCTTTTCCGGAGGGAAAACCGGCCGCTGAACCCAAAGCCGGCGAAACGTCGCCGGAGGCAGACACCAAGGATACGGAAGAATCGCTGAAGGAAGGTAAAGCACCCTCGGTCATCGTTGTGGTGGCGGACAGCGATCTGCTGTACGACGGCTACTACCTGAGTCAGCAGAACCTGCTGGGCTTTACGATTTCCAACATCTTCAACGACAACCTGAATTTCATGCTCAATACGAGTGAGATGCTGACCGGTAATCCCGCCCTGATCAGCATCCGCTCCCGGGGCACGTTCGAACGGCCATTTACACGGGTGCAGGAATTGGAGCGCAAGGCCCAGGACCGCTGGTTGGACCAGGAGCAGGTGCTGGTTCGCCAGGTGGAGGAAACCAACCAGAAGCTTAGCATGCTCGAGCAGCAAAAAGATGCCGCCCAGCGTGCGATCCTCAGCGAGGAGCAGGAGCAGGAGATCGCCCGCTTTCAAGAGGAGAAACTCAGGATCAACAAAGAACTCAAGACGGTTCGGCGCAACCTGCGTGCCGAGATCGAACAGCTGGGAACCACGGTCAGGTTCGTGAATATATTTCTCGTACCTCTGCTCATCGGCATCGGTGGGATCATTTACGCAATCACTCGAAGAAGAAAGGCATAGTTGATGAAGGGCAAGACGTTTTTGATACTGCTGGCGGCGACAGGCCTTCTGCTGGCCCTCTGGTTTTTCCGTTTCGGGGTCGAGGAGCATACTGGCCAGGTGAAAATGGGAGATAAGCTGTTTGCCGACCTGCCGGTGAACGCAGTGACTACACTGACCCTCGCCGATTCTGAAAACAAAGTGGTCCTGGTCAAGGGTGACAAGGTGTGGCAGGTCGACGGACGCGGCGGTTATCCGGCCGACTTCGATCAACTCAGGGAGTTGGTGGTCAAGCTCTCCCGGTTGAAAATCGGCCGCAGTTTTCCCGCTTCAACTGAAAGCCTGGCCCGCCTCTCACTGATGGCCCCTTCCGCCACGGACGCTTCGTCCACGGGCAAGCAGGTCACCCTAACAGACGCGTCGGGAAAGATCCTCGCCAATGTCATCCTGGGTCAGAGTCGGGAGACCGACAGCGGGGAAGGTGGTGGACAATACCTGAAAAAGGTCGATGCCGACGCCGTCTTTCTCGTGGACGGCAGTTTCCGGTTCCTGAAAACAGCACCCGCCCAGTGGTTGAAAAAAGAGATTCTGGATGTCAACGCCGAGGATGTGAAATCGGTCGCCTGTTATGTTGGCGATGTCCGAACCCCGATTTATACCCTTTTGCGGCCGGAAAAGGGAGAAATGGCCAGAATGACGCCCGTCCCTTCGGGAAGAACGGCCGATCCGGCAAAAATCGACCAGGTTTTCGACGCGCTGGCGCCCCTGACCCTGGATGACGTGCAGGCCGCCGACGGGGAGCCGCGGTTGTTGGAACCAGAGCAGCCCCGCCTGGTCTACCACCTTTATGACGGCCGGCAGATTTCCCTTTTTCCCCATTCCGACGGCAAAGACCGCTTCACCCTGCGGGTGACGGCTGAGGATTCAATAGCGGAACCACCGGCCGACGGTGCACCCGATCCGCTACCCGTGGATGAAAAAACACAAGCGGAAGAGATGGCCGCGCCCGCCCCAAAAACGGCCCGGCAGCTCAACGAGGAGTTGAACCCGTGGGTATTTTCGCTGAAGAAATGGCAGTTCGACAGCTTCATTACCCAGCCGGAGTCGCTGCTGGAAGAAGTGAAAAAGGACGGTGAAGGCACTTCTTGATGAATGAGGCCAGAGGCCTGAACAAGACGATTGGGTATGCTGGAATTGGAGAATTGTGGGAGTAAAGGTGCATTTTAAAATTCAACAAACGGCCGGGCGATTTTCTCGGCCGTTACTTTTTTAAGGGAAACCTTACCGGCGGGCTTCTTCAATTCCAAAATTCCTGAAATTCCCCAATCCTCAATTTTGGTTTTTCAATCCTCTGACTTCTGCTTCGGCTGAATGATGATGGATGCTGCCCGTTCATCGGTCAGGTAGGCGGCTGCCAGCGAGGCCATATCTTCGACGGTCACCGAGGCATAATCTTCCTGGAAGCTTCTTGCCCATTCGAATTGCTGAGCGTGCCGCTCCGATCCGGTCATCACGCTGTTGAGCCAATAGCCGTTGGTCTGCCGCAGCTCTTTGATCGATGTGAGAATCGGGTCGACTGCCCGCGCCAGTTCATCGGCCGCAATTCGATTTCGGGCCAGATCGCCGGCAATGGTTTTGACTTCCCTCAACACGGTGTCGGTCTGATCCGGGGCCACATTGACATACGCTTGAAATACACCGTAGCCTTTATAAGCGCGGCTGGCTCGGTTAAAGGCATACGGAGAATAGGACGCACCCAGTTTTTCCCGTATGCGCTGCCTGAGGCGCTCGGAGAAGACATCGGCAAGAACAGACAGCCGACGGGTCCGGCTGATGTCCCAGAAGTCTCCCGTCTGCCAGGCAGCAACGACCATGGCCTTTGGAATCTGGGTGTCCACATCGATGCGGTCGACGGTTCCCGCCGGCAGATGGGGCAAATCGATTCTGGGATTTTCCGCGTTGGGGCTTCGATCGGACAATGATCCCAAATAGCGCCGGGCCAGTTCGATGACTTCATTTTCATCAACGTCGCCGACAACGGACAGTTCCAATGGGGCGCCGGCCAATTGAGGTGCGATCCAATTCCGGATGTCATCCAATCGAATGGCCTGGATTTTCTCAAACGGCGGCATGCCGAAACGGCTGTCTCCCCCGGCCAGAAAACGCAGCCCCTTGATTCTCATCATTCCTTCGATGGATCGGGAGAATGACTGATAATCCTGACTCAACCGTTCGCGGGCCAGTGTCAAGGCGTCATCACGGAAACCGGGATCCATCAAGTGAGCATAGATCAACTGAAAAAGCAGCGGCACTTCGGCGGAGACGGTTTCCCCGAAAAAATTGAAATGGGTCTCGGTAATCCTGAAATCCACGTAGGTGCTTTTGCCGGCCAGGGCTTGCTCCAGTTCATTGGTATCCATGGCTCCCAGGCCGCTTTCATTGACAGTCGCTTCGGCAAGCAGGGAGATGCCCGGAAGGGTGTCTGGCTCTTCGGATATACCGTGGCCGAAAATCAGGTTGACCAGAACCTCGTTGGTCTTGTAATTGGTGCGTTTTATATTGATCTGGATGCCGTTGCCGAGCCCGATGCGGGTTATGCCCAGGTCTTCCACGACTTCCCGTGAGGCGATGACGCCGATGTTTTCCGGTTCCGGCAGATAGGGAAATGAGGCAATGGCCCGGACCTCGGGCCGATGGACCACGGTGCTTGCCGATGCCAGGTAGGTATCGCGAATCAGAGATTCCGGGTTTTTCGGTGATTGTCTCTTCAAATCGGCGTTGCCGGTGATCAGGATCAGTCGATGGTCATCCGTCCAATTCTCATCAAAGGCCTGATGAACATCAGCCAAGGTGACGGATTTTACCATGGGGGCCAAATTGGCTTTTTCCTGATCGGGGGATTGGATAACCCGGTCGCCGGCAAGATGTCGAATAATGGCCCGGGCCAACGTCGTACTGTTTCGGGTGGGTGCTTCCCTGACCGCGTTATCCAACATCTTCAGCGTAACCTTTTTAACCCGCGACAGTTCGGCTTCGGTAAACCCATACAGTCGGGCCCGTCGCAACTCCTGCTCTAAAACCGCAAGGGTCTGCTGCCAGTTTTCAGTGCTGCTATCCGCAGAGATGTCTGCATAACGGATGCGGTTCAGATAGATGCCTGAGCCAACGGCCGCAGCGGTGAAGGGTGCTTCTGGTGCTTTCAGTCGGGCATCCAGGCGATTCTGAACGATCCGGTCTGCCATGCCTTCCACCATTTCCCGGTGCCGAAGGGCCAGTGAATCCGAAACACGGTCGTAGGCCTGAAGGACTTCTATACTGACTGTCGTTCCTCCTACTTCGGGTTCATAATGGTGGAAGATCTTCAAGCCCTTGTGATTGACCGTACCTATCGGCGGCGGGGCGGAGGCAGTTGCCCGGGGGGCTAAATCGCTGAACTGTGCGTCGATTAACTGCTCAGCCAGGGGGATAGGAAAATCACCCACCAGGACCAATACCATGTTGTCCGGCCGGTACCAGTCATCATAAAACCCTTTAAGGAGCGGCCGGTCCGCATTTGCGATTATTTCCGTCTTGCCGATGGGCAGCCGTTTGGACACCAGGAGGTTTGGAAGCTCAAAGTCAAGTGAGGCTTCAAACGTTCGGTAACCGGCTGAATCCCGGGAGCGCATTTCTGCGAGAATAACCCCGCTTTCCCGCTTAACTTCCTCCTCCAGCAGCAGTGCACCTGTAGCATAATCGTGCATTACCAGCAGGCCCTTTTTCAGGTTCTCCTCATTCCCTGACGGCAGGATGATGTCGTAAACGGTTTCGTCGAACCCCGTGTGGGCGTTAGCGTCGTTGCCGAATTGCATACCGATACTCTGAAAATACCTGATCAGTTCACCAGGGGGGAAATGAGTCGAACCGTTGAACAGCATGTGTTCGAGGAAATGGGCGAGTCCCTGCTCTGCTTCCGTTTCGTTCAAACTGCCGGCCCGGATGTAAAGGTGAACACTGACCCGGTCTTCCGGACGATTGTTTTCCATAAGGACATACCGAAATCCGCTGGCAAGCCGGCCGAAAGTGACGGATGGATCAGACGCCAGGTCACTTTTTTCCTGCGGCCATGGCGGGTATGGCAGCCCACCGTTTTCCGGCTGTTCCGCTCCAGCAGGCGACGTGGATAGTGTTGATGCGGACAGGTCGGTGTTCGGGAACGGACCCACCCATCCCATCAGCACCAGTGCCACTGCCATGGCTGCAATGTTTAGCCGTACACTTCCTCTTTTACCTTTTATCGCGCGGATGTGAATCATTTGCATCCCTTTTAATCGGTTCGCTTCAATTCAACGGGTCTGTCCCACTGACAGCATTCAGATAGTAATACAGCGCTGGAGAAAGGCAATGGATGCTTAAAGGCTTGGCAGCAGGGTGTTGAAAAACGATTGCCCAGGCCTGCCTGCGTGCACAACGTGTTTTCAACACCCTAATAGAAGAAGAAAGCCTTCTGGTTCCATCTGTCAGATGGCGCGACCGGAAGGCTTTATATATACCGATACAGATAATTTGTTGTTCGAACCGTTTTCGATGAATGATTATTTCTTCTTTTTAACGTAAAGGCCGCGGGAGAGGGTCTCGATTTTGCCTTTTTGGGTCAGCTTATAGAGCGCATTGCTCACCTGACGGGCCTCAAGGCCTGCTCGTTTCTTCAGCCGTTCAACGGTGATTCCACTTCTGCTTCTGCTGATCATCCCGAGGATGCTGTCGAGCATGGTGGGTCCGCCCGCGTTAACGGGAGCTTTCGGTTTCGCTATGGCCGGCGCTTTTTTTTTTGCTGCTTTTTTTTTTGCCGCTTTTTTTTTCGGTGCCGCTTTGGATTTTTTAGCCACTGCCTTGGCCTTCTTTGCAGGCGCTTTTGCTTTCTTGGCTGCTTTGGCCTTCTTTGCAGGCGCTTTTGCTTTCTTGGCTGCTTTCGCCTTTTTCGCCGGTGCCGCCTTTCCACCTTCTTTTTCAATGGCCTCAGCCATTTTCTCCATCTGTTTTACAAGAGAAGACAGCGTAGTGGAAATCGCTTTTAGTTTCTTTTGAACATCTTTCATCAGCTCGAGCCTCCTTATTAAAGCGGTTTTGGCTAAGAATTTAGCTAGTTATTGTGAGCCCTAATATATTTCTCATTTATTGTCAACCCCGTTCTGCCGTGTTTTGAGCAATTCTTCTTCCACGGTCGAAGTAGATGATGGCCAAACGGTCAATTTCCGGAAACATCTTTTTTGCCGGCAGTAAAAAAGGAATCCCTGATAGAAGCGCTTTGTTGATCTTGGATGGGGTAGCGGCAGGAGAGCTGAAATGCAGTCGTCGGGAGCGGTACCATGACCTTGAGAACAAAGCCGGAGAAACGAAACAATCCCGGCAGAAAAGCGCAGGGCAGACTTGCTGTCACGGCTCCCTGATAAACGCCCACCAGATATAGAAGAAGAAAAATGTCCATGCCGCGATGGCTGCCGAATATGCTTTCCAATCCGTTTTCCGTGTAGCCATCCCATTATTATTTATCTTTCCGACGGGGAGTTTGCACGACGGACAGACGTCCACGTTCAGGGACATGTACTCCATGCATTCCGGGCATTTTTTAGAAACATACCCGGTAGTATTGCCGGAATCCATCGAGGCGTGTGGTTTTTTCATGCCAACCTCATTTTGTCTTTATTAACGCAGGATAGTGCTTTTGACGTCCCGTTATTCCAGATACTCTTTCTCGATGGAAACCTGGCTGTTGGTTTTCCGTGCATCGATCCAATCCTGGATCACCGTTCTTTGCTTCTGTTGGAGGAGCATGCTGCTGATGCCGTCTTTCTCGGTTTCAAAACCATCGGCGGCAGGTATTTTTCGCTCTGATAGCCTCAGCAGGTAATAACCTGCACTTCCCTGTAACGGCCTATCGCTTGTGCTGCCGGCTGAAGACAGCTGAAAGGCCGCTTCAGTGAACGTCGGGTCCGAACCTATCTCAGGTATGGATGCATTTCGTGTAAACAAGCCGGTTTGCTTCACGCTTATGCCATAGCCGGCAGAACTCTCTTCAAACGGTTTTCCCGCATCCAGATCCGCTGACATTGCCTCGGCATCCTCACGGGCCTTGTCAGACTGCATTTTCTTGGTCAGGTCAGCTTCCACTCTTTCCTTAACTGCTTCCATCCCTGGAACGGCGGCATCGATGGTTTCCGTGGGCTGAATGAGGTAGTACCGGCCGTCGATATCCTGAATGTCGCTGATTTCATCGGTTTGGAGGGCAAAGGCGGCGGTGGCGAATGTGCCTTTGTCACTGCCCAGCGCGTCCGGACCCCGGCGGCTGAAGGCACCGGTTTCCATCACGGCAAGCTCAAGGATCTTCGCATTGTTGACCAAGTCATCCTTTTCAAAACACCTCTCGTAGAACTGCTCGGCCCTGTCGTAAGCCAGATTTTGCGCTTTCCGGCCGGTAAGGGTGTCGATTATCTGTTCTCTGCTTTGTTCAATCGTTCGCGTGGATGCTTCTTCCACGGACTCTATTTTGATGACGTGCCAACCGAACTGTGTTTTTACCGGTTCGCTGATCTCGCCGGCAGCCATGGAAAATGCCTCGTCGGCAAAAGGCTTGACCATCTGCGACTGCTGGAACTTGCCCAGATAGCCACCCCGGTCTTTGGTGGGGCCTTCAGAATAGGTCTTGGCCAGCTCGGCAAAGTCCTGTCCGCCTTTGGCCATCTTTGAGATCTCTTCCGCCCTGGTTTTGGCCGCCAGGTCTGCTTCTTCATTGGCTTCCGGATCCAGTTTAATAAGAATATGGCGCGCTTCTACTGTTTTTTCGGTTTTGAACTCGCTCATGTTGGAATCATAGTAGTCCGTGATTTCGTCTTTATCAACCTTAACCTGGTCTTTATAGGCATCCGGGTCAAACACCACGTATCGGGTTTTGACCATGGGGTCGGTTTTGTAGTTTTCTTTCTGGGCCGCAAAATAGGCGGCAATCTCTTCCGCCGAAGGCTTGATATCACTGTAGCTGGCCGGTTCAAACAAAACGTAGTCGATGTTCACCGACGTGTTTTGCCAATCATACCACTGGCGTACTTCCGCTTCGGACACCTTTGCGGCACCCATGATGATCCGGGTCAGTTTCTCACCCAGTAACACGTTTTTCTGATCCGCTTCAAACTCTTCCGGGGTGAGGTGGACTTGGGCAAGGATGTTTTGATAGCGGCGATTGTCGAAGGATCCGTTGTTCTGAAAGATTTCGGTTCTCATGATCGATTCGGCAACCTCGGAATCCGAAACCCGCAGGTCAAGCTTTTTTGCCTCCTGCAGGAGAATGGTGCGGTCGATCAATTGATTCAGTGCCTGGTTCTTGACATTGAGCATTTCAATCATGCCATCATTCAAGCTGGACCCGAAGCGCTGACGATACTGATCGATCAGGTTGTTGTAAGCGCGTCGGTATTCAGCCACGGAGATGATTTCATCGTTGACGGTGGCAACTTTGGTTGCCTCCTGGGAGCGGAAGCTACCCACGCCCCAGAATACGAATACGATTACGATAGCGAACAGGATTACTTTGATCATCCAACTGCCAGCTTGTTTCCGCATCACATTGAGCATTCACAACCTCTTCTTTAGACCAATTAACCGAGATCGATTCCGATCCCTGAACCGCGATAGCGAGCGCATTCCTCGCCGCTTGCGGCGGGGTTAGCGAGCGAACTGAAAATCGATTTTGATCCTTACGGTGCCGCGAAGCACTGCCGTTTCAGGCAGAACATTCCCCGCGGCTTGCCGCGGGGAGGGTTCAATTATATTGTCGTTGCGATCTTTTTCGGTCAACTGCCGAAACCGTCGAAATGACGCTGTTTGTGACAGGCATCGCCAATCGCTGCCTTGGCGATGCCATAGGAGACTAAAATGTCTCATCTTTTCAAACGATTGACATTAAGTGTTGCCGCGCATTTTGTCAACAGTTTACCGCCCGCCTTTGCCCGTCGGCAAAAAACAGCGGCGGACGATGCAGCCACTAATGGTGTCCGGTGGGACTGTCGACCGACAAACAGGACAATGACCATCGAAACTGAAAAATGGCATTGACATGGAAAACCGATTTTGTTAGGTTTCGTTCTTATTTTTGGGGCTGTAGCTCAGCTGGGAGAGCGCATGACTGGCAGTCATGAGGTCAGGGGTTCGAGCCCCCTCAGCTCCACCAATCAAAAACGAAAGGGGAC
>RCNC010000520.1_pt1 | contig 24680 bp, 19 predicted proteins | sample 2041301 | NCBI WGS metagenome assembly RCNC01 (sample SAMN09708231, study PRJNA481090) | Marine sediment metagenome, whole genome shotgun sequencing project. | biome: marine sediment; feature: ocean; material: sediment; isolation source: Sewage treatment plant 13A marine sediment (STP13A) ...
ATCGGAGAATACAGTGGACAGGTCAATATCAAAGGATGAGAAACCTTCATCAAAGATCTGATCAGAGATCGGGAGAGCGACAACTGGAGCAGTTTGTCCAAATAATACTAGTGGCAGAAGCCAAATCAAACAAGAAATAACTAACTTCCTCATAGGGTTTCATAAAGAGTTAAGCTAATAAAGTTAGTAAAATGTATTTGATTAAATTACATCAGGTTATGATAAATTTATATCAAATGGGTTATTTGACTGGGAAATAGGAGAATATATTTGCAGATTTGTCCAGGAGGAATTTTTGATTCCTAAATATTATATAAAATAAAAAAAAGATATTAATCTAAGCCATGTCTCCTGAAAGTGAATCAGACGAATAGATTCAAAAACTAACTGCACTAGCTATTATACTTTAATTGTAATAGCAATTATTTAAATCAGTTCTTTTTAAAAAGAATCTCCCCTTCAGTCTCAGTCCAGGTAAGTACCTTATCTACATCTTCATCATTTAGTTCAGCATCCTTATGAATTATCAGGTAACTCTGTAATGGCATCTCCCCGCTTTCGATGGCTTCATAAATATCTACCAACCTGCTGATTTTATCTCTATCCGAATAGTTTCCCCACTCAGAAAAGTTTAATTCTTTCTTGCCATTTACTATATGCTTATTTAGAAAGATAGAAACGGGTGAAATATTACTATACCATGGGTAGTTCGTGAAATTTGAATGACAGTCATAACAACTTGTCTCCAAAATATCTCTGACATCTTTATCAACACTTACGGTATTAAACAAATCCTCAGGTACATCTCTTTCACCCAGGTTCTTTTCTGGTTGGAAAAACTGGAGTATAATAAACCCCAGGATTAATATATATATAATCCTACGAGTTGTTTTCTTCACAATATAAAATATTAAATTATGGATTTTAATCCTTAAATGAGTCCATGGTTTTCTGAGCCCAATCAGTGACAAGTTTGATCTGATCTTTAGATAATTTTTTATCCGGATATTTTTCTAAATACTTTTTTGGAGGCATTTTCCCTTCATTTACAGTTTCAATGAGGTCATTCAGCTTCCCGGTTTTCTTCATCATGCTATAATCCTCCCATTTATCAAAGTTCAATTTACCTTTAGCTTTGGTATTTTTTGATGCTGCAACATGACAATCATTGCAATGTTCCTTCAATACTTTGGTAACATCCTCAGGAAACTTATCATCTAGTAGTTCTGATGAACTGAGATCTGATTCTACATATACTGGCCCGGTTTTACTTGAAAAAGCACTTAAAATTGCCACCAGACCCACTATCAATATACCGAGGGAAATAGTTTTTTTCATTTTGTTTTGATTTATGAATGAATTTTTAAAAACACTTAATTTTCGATTGCTCTTCTCTCAAAAATATACATTTTATTCCAAATGCAAAATTATGCGCTGCCAAATTTGCTTGTAAGAATTTCTAGTTTTAAACATTTTTTATGAAAAAACACATCTTCATTATTTGGTTTTTACTACTTTTAGCTCGTCTTAACCCCTGTACGTCTATTAAATAGCCTTAATTAATCCAACCAATTCGTTAGGCGAAATATTCTTTAACTCAATAATAAATCGTTAAATCAATTATTTAAATTAACTGATATGTTTGAGAATCTAATAAAGATTGCCTTCCGTGTTATTCGCAAAGATTTGTTTTATAGTTTATTTAATATCGCTGGCTTGACAATTGGCATTACCAGTAGTATCTTCTTACTTTTATATGTATCTAACGAATTAAGTTATGATAAGTATCACGAGAATTCGGAAAATATTTATCGTGTTGTCTCTCATATTTCTGAACCTGATGATGCTTTTGACTGGGCAGTAGCTCAAATACCATTTGCTCCTCAGGTAAAGGAAGATTATCCTGAGGTTTTGGAATATGTTCGTTATATAGATGCAGGACGAACACTTTTCAAGAAGGATGAATCATTTTTTTATGAAGAGGATGTATATTTTGTGGATTCTACGGTTCTTGATGTATTCAGCTGGAAACTTATCTCCGGTAATCCTGAAGCTGCACTTAACGAGCCCAGGTCAATAATTCTAACCAGATCATTTTCTGAGAGGTATTTTGGAAGCGATGACCCGGTTGGGAAATCAATTGAAACTACTGAAGGGGAGTTGTATAAGGTCACCGGGCTTATGGAGGACGTGCCAGAGAATTCACATTTAAAATTTTCAGCTCTTATCTCCAGGAGTACATTGCCGCGTCAAATGGGTAGTTGGGGAAGTTTTGGAGTATATACATATTTGCTGCTACCTGAAGGTGCAGATTATAAGCAATTTGAATCCAAGATTTCTGAAATGTATGATAAGTACATGGCTCAAATATTTGAAGCTATGGGGATTAAAATTGAATATGTTTTACATCCTCTACCCTGGATTCATCTTAACTCAACCTTCGAAGCAGAACCAGAACCTACAGGAAGCAAGAATTATATCTATATTTTCTCTGTTGTAGCCTTGTTTATGTTGGTAATTGCCAGCATAAACTATATGAATTTGGCAACAGCACGTTCAACCAGAAGAGCGCGGGAAGTTGGCCTTAGGAAAGTTATGGGTTCCAGTCGGAAGCTACTTGTTTTACAATTCCTTACAGAGTCATTATTGTTAACCATTATCTCTGTTCTGTTATCGGTACTACTTGTAAAGTTGTTGTTACCAGAGTTTAATTTGCTGTCTGGAAAGCAATTGGATTTCTCTTCACTATTTGATACGAAAATGGTGCTTTCTCTTATTGGGATAGTATTTCTACTGGGTGTTGCAGGAGGAAGCTATCCTGCATTTTATTTGTCACAGTATAATCCTTCGAAAGTTTTAAAAGGAGAGGTAAGTTCTGGTTACAAAAAGTTTTCTTTCAGGAAAATTCTTGTTGTAGTTCAGTTTTCAATATCTCTGGTCATGATTATCAGTACGTGGGTGGTATATAGCCAGATTAGTTTCCTAAAGAACAAAGATGTAGGCTTTGATAAAACAAATGTAATAAGGCTGAATCTTTCTACAAGAGACATGGTAAATCAGGCAGATGTATTTAAAGAAGCGCTAATTGCAAACCCTCAAATTTTGAATGTTGGAACCACCAATACCATAGTAGGGGAAGGTTCAAGCAAATCTATTTTTATGGTAGAAACTTCTGAAGGGATGGATGAAAGAGGTGTAAACTTTGGTGCTTGTGATGATACTTTTATTGAAACACTTGGAATCACGATATTAGAAGGGAGGGGTTTCTCCAGGGAGATAATGGCTGATACAGCTACGGGAGTTATCATTAATCAAACTCTTGCTAAAAGAATGAATTGGGATAACCCAATTGGTAAGAAGGTGCAAATTGGAGGATCACCTGATAATGAAAATCCAGTAGCCAGGGTTGTTGGATTGATGAAGGATTTTAATCAAACTGGATTATATAATGAAGTGGAGTCTTACATGCTACTTTTCAGATTGGATAACAGAGTTATTTATATAAAGATTGATGATAGTAATATTGATTCTACAATAGGATTTATTGAGAAAAAGTGGAAGGAAGTATATCCCGATATACCCTTAGAATACGAATATTTGGAAGATGATTTTAACAATCAATTTGAGGAAGACCAGAAAAGGGGTTTCATTCTTGCAGTTTTCGCCATTTTAACCATTATAATTGCTATCCTTGGTTTATATGGTCTATCGTCATATACAGTTGAGCAAAGAACAAAGGAAATTGGCATTAGAAAAGTACTTGGTGCCAATGTCTCTAATATAACTGGAATGATAACAAAAGAGTTTTTTATATTGATTCTATTTTCAATGATGATTGCATTTCCTATTGCTTATTATTTAATGAAAGACTGGTTACAAAACTATACATATAAGACTCCTCTTTCTATATGGATTTTTGTTATTTCCGGATTGGCAATACTATTTATCGCACTTATAACGGTTAGCTTTCATACATTTAGAGCAGGGAATGCAAACCCTGTGGATTCAATTCGACAGAATTAATTCCAGGTGTACCTATTTACTTTGATTGACAGGAAAACGTAATAGTTATTTTGATTAATTGCTTTTAAAATAATTTGATACTTTTGTTTCTGCTTTTAATAATTCATAATGCAACAACGTAAAATTGCTGTTCTAGGAGGAGGAAGTTGGGCAACTGCATTGGTCAAGATTCTTCTTGAAACCCAGTCGGAAGTTGCCTGGTTCATGCGGAATTCCGATAGAATAAAACATATTCAAAAATATCATCATAACCCACAATATTTAAGTTCAGTAGAATTGGATGTTAGCCGGTTGCGATTATCAGATAACATCAAAGAAGTTGTCGATGAATCTGATATTTTAATATTGGCCATTCCTGCGGTATTCCTTGAAGATGCTATGAATCCGGTAAGATCGATTCTGGAGAAAAAAATTATTGTATCTGCAGTTAAAGGGATAATACCTGAAAAGAATCTCATCATTGGAGAATTTTTCAACCAGTATTATAATGTGCCACTGAATTCCATTGGAGTGATTTCTGGGCCTTGTCATGCAGAAGAGGTCGCCCTGGAGCGTCTTTCCTACCTTACATTTGCATCTACGAATGCGGTCCTTTCTGAAGATTTATGCTCTTATTTTGATTGCCATTACATAAATACAATTCCATCTGATGATATTTATGGTACAGAATATTCTGCAGTACTTAAAAACATAATGGCACTGGCTGCTGGTATCTACCATGGATTGGGATATGGTGATAATTTCCAGGCTGTATTAATATCAAATGCCATTCAGGAGATTAAGCGATTTGTTGACAAGGTACATCCCATTACACGCGATATTAAATCATCGGCATACCTGGGAGACTTGCTGGTTACGGCGTATTCACAATTTAGCCGAAATAGACTACTGGGAACCATGGTTGGGAAAGGATATTCAGTAAAAGCTGCCCATCTTGAGATGAATATGATTGCTGAAGGGTATTTTGCTGCCAAGTGTATTCACGAAAGTAATAAAGAGCATAAGGTTATTATGCCGATTGCTGAAGCTGTTTACCGGATACTATATGAAGGAATATCTCCAATGGTTGAAATGCAATTATTAACTAAATTCATGAAATAGATTTTAAAACAATTAATTATGCTCAAATTAGATCTTGCTCATATTCATCCCTTTATATCTGAAACTGATCTTTCAGAAGCTAAAGAAGAAGTAAATAATAGTATAAAAACCCTCCATTCTAAAACAGGAGCAGGAAATGATTTTCTTGGCTGGCTTGATCTCCCCGGATCTTATGATGAAGGTACTTTGAATGAAATTCTTAACCTTGCAAAGAACCTTAAGGATAAAGTAGATTTTATAGTTGTAATTGGGATTGGTGGATCATATCTTGGAACTCGTGCAGTTTCAGAATCATCAATTGGAAGCTTTGATTACCTGGTTGAAAAGAATGAGTACCCTCAAATAATCTATGCAGGGCAGAATATTGGAGAAGATTATCTGTTTGAATTACTTGATTTTCTGGAGAATAGGTCTTATGGCCTAGTGGTGGTTTCAAAATCGGGGACAACTACAGAGCCAGCACTTGCTTTTCGACTATTAAAAGAACAATTAGTCAATTCTGTTGGACCAGATGAAGCCAGGGAAAGAATTATTGCAATAACAGACTCCAGTAAAGGAGCTTTAAGAAAAATGGTAGAACAGGAGGGATACGCCTCATTTGTTATTCCTGATGATGTGGGAGGGAGGTTTTCCGTTCTTACACCAGTGGGTTTAATTCCTCTGGCAATCTCCGGAATAGATATAGTAAGTTTGCTCAAGGGAGCTGAAGATATGAGGCAAAGAACGATGGGAGATGTTAAGGTCGAGGAAAATCCGGCTGCTATGTATGCTGCTGCCAGGAATGCTCTATATAGCAAAGGTAAGTTTATAGAAATATTGGTGAATTATAATCCTAAGTTGCATTATTTTTCTGAATGGTGGAAACAACTTTTTGGGGAAAGCGAAGGCAAGGAGAACAAAGGAATATTTCCTGCAAGTGTTGACCTTACCACAGACCTACATTCGATGGGACAATACATCCAGGAGGGTAGAAGAGAACTCTTCGAAACGGTTATCTCAATTAAAAATTCAAAATACAAACTTCTGGTTCCAGATGATGAGAATAATCTTGATAAGCTAAACTATCTGGCTGGAAAACGTGTTGATGAAGTCAATAAAATGGCGGAACTAGGGACCTTAATGGCACATATTGATGGCGGTGTGCCAAATATCAGGATTGAAGTTGATACACTCGATGAATATAATATGGGGCAACTAATTTACTTCTTTGAAATTTCTTGTGCTATAAGTGGATACACGCTTGGAATTAATCCTTTTGATCAACCCGGTGTTGAAGCCTACAAGAAAAATATGTTCGCTTTACTGGGCAAACCAGGCTTTGAAGCCGAAACGGAACGTCTAAATAAATTGATTAAGTAATTGATTATCTGTTAAGGGAATTATCCCTGACCATGCCTATTGACTACCCTTGCTCACCCTCAAATAGGAGTATATTCGTTTTCTGGTTTTTCTTTTTGTAAGCTTAATTAGGCTATATTTGCACTCCCTTTTCCAGGAGAGTAAAATGTCAATTTGAAATGAGTAATCCATCAATTTTCGATAAATTCAAGAGTATTCCAATAAGTAATCAACTCAAGGGTTATTTGTTTTCTTTTATTGCTGTTCTGTCAATGTCGAATGTATTTATTTTTAGTAAAGCTGCATTGAATGAAGTAGATTTAATTCAGTTTGGGGTTTACTGGTTTGGCTTTGCCATTTTGTGGAATCTCTTATATGCATTGCCTACAAAAAAGTACAAAAATATTACCAGGCTAAAAAGAAATTCTTACCTGGCTTTGATTTTCATTGGTGTTTTTGAACTTGTGGGGACCACCTTCTTTTTTATTGCCATTAATAAGGTAGAGAACCCGGCCATTGTTTCATTTTTAGGAAATATGACACCCGTTTTCGTAACAACTTTAGGAGTCCTTCTCTTAAAAGAGAAATTCAATGTTTTGGAAGCCTTTGGTTTTGTACTAACAATTTCTGGGGCATTTATAATCAGCTTTAACAAAGGAAGTAGCCTGTCAGATATTTTTATGGAAGGAACCGGCTATGTTATTCTGGCTTCCTTTTTATTTTCCTTTGCTTTTATTGTAGCAAAAAAAACAATTAAAAATGTTGATCCAGGTATTTTAGCCATGAATAGGGTGATGTATTTATTTGTCTTTTCATTAATGCTGTTAATAATTAAGCATGTTCCTCTTAACATATCATGGAAAGGAATGTATAATATTATTCTTGGTTCATTACTAGGTCCTTTTCTTACAGCTTTGGCAAATTATTCTGCCCTGCAATATATAGAGGTCTCCCGCGCATCCATTATTGGAAGCACAAAAAGCTTATTCGTTCTTATTGGAGCCTATGTTTATTTTGGAACTTTCCCCCAAACTTTGCAGCTTATTGGTGGCCTGGCTACGGTTCTTGGAGTAATACTTGTTATAACCGGAAAGAGGTTATTTAAGAAAAAATCATAAGCTTGATAAAAAAATAAGCATCCTGAACTCAGAATGCTTATTGGTAAAAATTAATACTCTTTTCTTGGTTTATTTGATTTCCTGAATGAAATCATCCAATACACCTTCCAGGTTAGGGAATCCTATTTCCTGTAAATCATAGTAAACTCTTGTTGATGGCTTATTAATATTTATTATTCTGCTTAAATCAATAGGTGTACCAATGACAACAGCATCACAGTCAGTACTATTAATTGTAGTCTCCAGATCTTTTAATTGTTCATCACTATATCCCATGGCTGGAAGTAGAACTCCTATATTGGGATATATTTCAAAGGTCTCTGATAATTTTCCAACCGTGAACGGTCTTGGATCAATAATCTCTGAGGCTCCGTATTTTTGAGCCGCAACTGTTCCTGCGCCTAACTTCATGCCACCGTGGGTAAGGGTTGGTCCATCTTCCACAACCAATACTCTTTTCCCTTTTATCACTTCTGGATCATCCACTTTTATGGGTGAAGCTCCATCAATTACAATTGCATCTGGTGCCAGTTTAGAGATATTTTCCCTTACAATTTGGATTCCTTCAGGGGGGGCACTATCCATCTTATTAATTACAACTACATCGGCAAGGCGTAGAGTTACTTCTCCCGGATAATAATTGGTTTCATGCCCGGGACGATGTGGATCAACCACGGTTATGTTCAAGTCTGGTTTATAGAAAGGGAAATCGTTATTGCCACCATCCCACAATACAATATCACATCCATCCGGGTCTTCCTCAGCTGCTCTAAGAATTGCTTCGTAATCAACTCCTGCGTAAATTACGTTCCCTCTATCAACATGGGGTTCGTATTCTTCCATTTCTTCAATGGTACAATCATGCTTTTCAAGATCTGCTATTTCTGCAAAGCGTTGGACTTTCTGTTTTGCCAGGTCTCCATAGGGCATTGGGTGGCGCACAGCAACTACTTTTAGTCCTTTTTTCATTAAAATCTCAATGATACGTCTTGAAGTTTGGCTTTTTCCACAGCCTGTCCTGATAGCGCCAACTGCAATTAGTGGCTTTGTGCTTTTTACCATTGTATCATTGGGGCCTAGCAATACAAAATTAGCACCAGCAGCATTAACAATAGCACTTACTGCCATTACTTTTTGGTAGGTCACATCACTGTATGAGAAGGTGCAATCATCAACATTTAATTTATTGATTAAATCAGGTAATTCATTTTCAAGGTAAATAGGAATGCCATCCGGGTATAGTCTGCCAGCTAATTCTGGAGGATACTTTCTTCCATCAATATCAGGGATTTGGGCAGCTGTAAAGGCTACTACATTGTAGTCTTCATTATCACGATAATAGGTGTTAAAGTTGTGGAAATCTCTTCCTGCAGCTCCAATGATAATAACATTCTTTTTCGCCATTATTATAAGTTTGGTTAGAATAATTTAGTAAAAAATTAAAGCTTAAAGGTACATTTTTAAAATTTTATTCTCCAAGTTAAAATATGTGTTTAAGGATATAATATTAGACATTTAAAGTACCTGTAACTTTAATTTGTGGTATAATATTTGAGGCATTTACAATGTAATGCTATGTTCAACCGTTATTTAATGAAGATATTTCTATTTAGTAATATTGATGCGCAACCAAATAGTATGTTTTCATGTCTAACTTATAGGGATTAATTCTTTTGTTAACTAGTTATCTGAATGAATTTTTTAGCTCACATATACCTTTCAGGTGAATCAGAACAAATTTTGGTTGGGAATTTTATTGGTGATGCAGTAAAAGGAAGAAACTATGGAAACTTTCCTGTCCTGGTTCAAAAAGGAATTTCGCTTCACCGGTTCATAGATTATTTTACAGATACTCATCCATTTGTTCAAAGAAGTAAATCCTTATTAAATAGCCATTATCATAAATATTCAGGGATTATTGTTGATATTTTCTATGATCACTTTCTTTCACGCTCCTGGAATAAGTTCTCTGATGTACCATTAAGAGAATTTATTTATAATACATATGAGATTCTTATTCGGAACTCAGATTTATTTCCGAATGAGGTAAAGAGATATTTTCCCTTCTTTGTTTTAAATAACTGGCTGGAAACTTATACTTGTGTAAGTGGAATTGAAAGTGTATTGCAGAGAATGACAGTTCGAACTTCATTGCCTGATTTTACAGATTTTGCTATTGAAACTATGTTGAAGGAATATGCTAGTTTTGAGGAGCAATTCTTAGAGTTTTTCCCTGAGCTAATTGAGGCGGTTCAGGAGAAATACAAGATAGAATTACCTGATTTTGAGGCACTGAAGCAATACCTTCCAAGTGCCTAACCATCTCCTTATCCTTCTGAATATTAATGTTTAAAGGAATTCTGTTTTTGATGCATCCAGCTTCAGAAAAATGAATATCATTATTGTAAATGCCCATAATGATGATCCGCCATAACTGATTAAAGGCAGTGGAATACCTATTACCGGGACAAGCCCAATAGTCATCCCAATATTAATGATAAAGTGAAATAGTATGATCGAAAATACTGAATATCCATACATTCGGCTGAAAGTTGATCTTTGACGTTCAGCCAGAATGAGTATTCTGATTAACAAAAAAGCAAACAATAAAATTACAACTGTTGTCCCTACAAACCCCCATTCTTCTCCTACGGTACAAAAAATAAAGTCGGTACTTTGCTCTGGTACAAAGTTAAATTTTGTCTGTGTACCTCTCAAAAATCCTTTTCCTTTAAATCCACCAGATCCAATAGCGATTTTTGATTGGTTTACATTGTAACCACTTCCGAGGGGGTCTGATTCAATACCCAATAGTACATTAATTCTCTTTTGTTGGTGATCCCCCAATACATTATTAAAAACATAATCTACTGAATAAGTGTATGCGATGGACCCAATTAAAAGTGCAAAAATTAGAAAAACATATCTTAGCTTATGCCTTAGTGCGTAGAGGGTGTATACGGTACCAATAATACCTAATGAAACCAGAATAATAAGGTAATTACTAACGCTTGTGGGAATAAGTTGGTTAACGACCCAAAGAAATCCTAATAGAAGAATAAAGAAGCCAATTCCTTTTAAAAAGTACTTTTTCTTCTTTTCAAGAAAGAAATAGGCAAGGAAAGCCATCACTATCAATACCAGCGTAATGGTTATTTTATCAAATAATAGAGTCAGGATAAACAAGAAAGCCAATACAATTCCAATTACTAGATAAATTCCCGGAAGGCCCTCCCTATATAAAACAATGAATAATGAAGCATACACAAGAGAGGAGCCTGTATCCGGTTGCAAAAGTATGAGAAGTGCAGGTGAAAATATAATGACCAAAGAAATGGCAATGGTTCGGTAATTCTGTAATTTAATATTGGGGGAGCTAAGGTATCTGGCCAGGGCAAGACCAGTCGCAAACTTTGCAAACTCTGATGGTTGAAGCCGAATACTTCCAATTTGAAACCATGATTTTGAACCATGAATTTCCTGACCTATAATTAATACTCCTATCAGTGAAAGAATAATAAAAAGGTACAGTGGGTTGGCAAAGTACATATAGAACCTACTGTCGATAATCAGTATAAATAGGGCTAATACCAGGGCGAAACCTATCCAAATAATCTGTTTCCCACTTCGCAGAGAAAAATCAAAGAAGTTCTGGTTTGCATCACTGAACTCAGCGGAATATATATTAACTAAGCCCAAAATCAACAGGGCAAAATATAAACCTACGACTGTCCAGTCAAGATTTGCAAATATGTCAATCCTCCTGCCCGACATGTATAAAATCTGTTTTTAAAATATAGTCTTCAAGCCATTTCCTCCTTTTTGACACTGTCCCCTTAAGATATTTTTCAATCAATAAGCTGGCTATAGGGGCGGCATAACTGGCACCAAATCCTCCATTTTCAACTACTACTACAATTGCTATTTTTGGGTTTTCTTTCGGCGCAAAGGCCACAAATAATGAGTGATCTTCTCCATGTGGATTCTGCGCTGTACCGGTCTTACCGCAAACTATAACACTATCAATCTTCGCAATCCTTGCTGTGCTTCCGGAACCCGGGGCTCCATTAACTGCCAGATCCATACCATCTACTATAGTAGTAAAATTAACAGAATCGATAGTAGAATATTGCCTGGTTAATAACAATTTATGCGGATCAGGCTTTCCTTCAATGCTTCTGATAATATGCGGTGGATAGTAAAATCCTCTGTTGGCGATTACTGCAGTCATATTGGCCATTTGTAGAGGTGTTACTCCCAATTCCCCTTGCCCGATTGATAGGGATATAATTGTCAATGAACTCCAACCGGTTTTCCCATAGTATCTATCGTAATAGGATGTTTCAGGAATGAAGCCATCTAATTCATTTGGAAGATCAAGGCTTAGCTTTTTCCCAAATCCAAAAGAAAAGAGATGTTTTCGGTAGTTATCAAAAGAGGTTTGAATATCTGGAAACTTAGGTTGATCAATTATGGTTCGAAAAACATTACAATAATACGCATTGCATGAAATCTGGATAGAGCTGGCTAGTGCCAGGGGAGACCTATGGTCGTGGCAACCAACCGTCAAGCCTCGTGCGTGATAACCAAAATTGCAGCTATAAGTAGTTGAAGGAAATAAAACTTTTTCCTGTAATCCAATTAATCCATTCACCGGTTTGAAGGTTGATCCCGGGGGGTATTGGGCCATAAGTGCCCTGTTAAATAATGGTTTCAAGGTGTCCTGCATAAGACTGGAATAGTTCTTGGAACGAACTCTTCCTACCAATAATGAAGGTTCAAACGAAGGAGCAGAAATAAGCGCCAGTATCTCACCTGTTTGTGGCTCAAGGGCAACTATACTACCTATTTTATTCTTCATTAATTCTTCTCCGTAGGCCTGTAAATCAATATCGTAAGTAGCTGTTATATTTGAGCCAACCACTGGTAACTTGTCATGCCTTCCGTTTTGATAGGGCCCTTTGATACGGTTATGTACATCAACGAGATACACTTCCTGACCCTTTAAACCCCTTAATTCTTTTTCGTATGATTTTTCTATTCCACTTGTACCAATATAATCTCCCAGTTTGTAGTTATCGGGATCCGCCTTCATAGTTTTCTCATCTACTTCACCTACATACCCAAGTATATGTGCACCTACATCATATGAATATTTTCTCAAGGTTCTTGTATGAACGTAAAATCCTGTAAAACGGAATAACTTTTCCTGTAGTTTAGCATAAGTTAAAGGCGAGACTTGCTTAACCAAAGGCGACGGAATATAACTTGAATAATTTTTGGCTTCTTTAAGTTTCTCTAATAATTCCTCCTTATCCATCATAAGAGTAGAGCAAAGGTCAGCTGTATCAAATTCAGTAAGTTGAGATGGAATTATCATTAGGTCATAGGCTGCCTCGTTTTGAACGATGAGCTTGTCATTTCGATCATAAATTAGTCCTCGGGCAGGGAAAAGTGGAACATACCGAACAACGTTATTTTCGGCACTAACACGATAACTAGTATTGACGATCTGTAAAAAAAATAACTTGGCGATAAAAATAAATACAATTAAAATCAGGACTCCTCCAATAATAAATTTCCGATTTTGAAACTGGTCCTTCATTTACCTTGAAATTATTTCTTGTAAATTAGATACTGACTAAGCATAACCAGTATTAATGTAGAAAGGCTACTGAGAACAACTTTTAGCATTGTGGAAAAGAAATCAGTAAATGAAAATACTTCCAGATAGAATAGAACTAAATGATGAGCAAATATTAGAATTGCAGCGTATTTTAAAAACCAATCAAATCCATAGTAAAATATCCTTGGAAAGGTATTTGGCTCATAATCGTCTCTTGGGGAGAGTATTTTTAGGACAGTAGGACGTAAAAAAGCCATAAATACGGTTGCAGAGGAGTGCAATCCCGGAGTATGTTCAAAGAGGTCGACTGTAAATCCAAGTGCAAATGCCAGTAATAGTAACAACCAGCCTGGTGTTTCAAAGGGCAAAAGCAAAATGAATAAAACGTACATGAATGGGTTTACATACTCACTAAACTGGATATTGTCTAGTATAAGAACCTGCAACAATACCAGGAATATAAAACGGCCAATATTTCTTAATACAAATCTAATCATCAGGAAAAGAGTTTTCCAGTTCCAACTGCTCGTTTTTGCTTAAATTACTAATGATGTTAATATATCTAGTACGCTTAAAGTTTGTTGATAAGCGAACATTTATTTCATAAAAATTCCCACTCTTTGTTGTATAATCTTCAATTACTCCAATCTGAATATTTTCAGGGAAGATTGAGGAATATCCGCTGGTAACAATGGTATCACCCTTTTCTATATTCACGTGGAATGGAATCCCGCTCAAAATGGCATGTCTGTAATCCTTCCCATCCCAGGCTAGCGAACCGAAATTGCCATTCTTTTTTATTTTGGCACTTATTTTAAGGTTTGTATTTAACAATGAAATAACGGTTGAGAATTTTTTGGAAACATCAAAAATTACTCCAACAACTCCCTCAGAGGAAACAACTGCCATCTCTCGCCTTACTCCGTGCTCTGTACCTTTGTTAAGGGTAAGATAATTATGCTTCTTATTTACTGAGTTGTTAATTATTTTTGCTGAGGTCATATAATATTGCTGCTTTGTATCAGCATCTACTTGTTTGTAGAAGAATATGTCGTCTGACCTGTAAGCTTGTTCAAGAATGTTATTCAACCTCGCGTTTTCCTTGGCAAGTATTTCATTGGTTTCCCGTAAGTTGAGATACTCTGTAATTGAAAATATTTTTGAATGATAAAAGCCATTAATATTCTGTACCAAGCTTACTACTCCTGCTTTCTGGTATTGATTGTATTGAAAAGCAATGGATAGAGATGCAAACTCAATAATAATAAAGATGATAACAAAATTAAATCGTACGATAAATCGCAATAAACTTCTCATCCAAAATTAATTTTATAAATACAGGATGATTTACCTCATAAGGAAGGAAAATTTATCAACATTTTTCAAGGCAATTCCAGTTCCTCTGGCAACCGCATGAAGCGGATCCTCAGCTATATGAAAAGGAATATTGATTTTGTCAGTAAGTCTTTTTCCTAGTCCCCGTAGAAGTGCTCCTCCACCTGCCAGGTGAATCCCCCTGCTTACAATATCTGCATATAATTCAGGTGGCGTTTGTTCGAGTACATTTAAAATAGCACTTTCAACTTTCGATATTGATTTATCAAGGCAGTGAGCTATTTCCTGGTATGAAACCGGTATCTCAATAGGTAAGGCGGTCATTAGGTTTGGACCTCTGACTACAAAATCAGATGGTGGTTCTTCCAGCTCAGGTAATGCCGAACCTACATTTATTTTAATGTCCTCAGCTGTTTTTTCGCCAATTTTGATATTGTGCTGATGTCTCATATATGACATAATATCAGAGGTAAAACCATCACCAGCTATTCTGATGGATTTATTACAAACAATTCCTCCAAGGGCAATCACTGCAATTTCTGAAGTTCCACCTCCAATATCTACCACCATACTTCCTTCTGGAGCTTCAACATCAATTCCGATCCCTATTGCTGCAGCCATGGGTTCATAAATCATATACACATCGCGTCCTCCGGCATGTTCTGAGGAGTCCCTTACCGCCCTAATTTCAACTTCAGTACTACCGGAAGGTATACATACTACCATTTTTAAGGCAGGATTAAATAGGCTTGGTTTGGTATTGATCATCTTAATCATGCCACGAATCATTTGTTCGGCAGCATTAAAATCAGCAATCACCCCATCCCTTAATGGCCTGACAGTTTTAATGTTTTCGTGTGTTTTGCCATGCATCTGTCTGGCTTTTTCACCGATTGCAATCATCTTACCTGATTGAACATCAATAGCAACAATGGACGGTTCGTCCACAACAATTTTGTCATTGTGAATAATAATCGTGTTTGCAGTTCCAAGGTCTATTGCAATCTCCTGCGTTAAAAAAGAAAATAATCCCATTACCTGTTTCTCGTATTTATATGAATTATATTAATGTTTAAAATGCCTTGTTCCGGTAAATACCATAGAAATATTATGCTTATTACAATAATCAATTGAATCTTTATCCCGAATTGAACCTCCAGGTTGAATCACAGAGCTAATCCCTGCTTTACCAGCAATTTCAACGGAGTCAGCAAATGGGAAAAACGCATCGGAGGCCATAACAGCTCCCTCCAGGTTAAATTCAAAATGCCTGGCTTTTTCAATCGCCTGAAGCAATGCATCCACTCTCGATGTTTGACCTACTCCGCTTGCTAACAGCTGATTGTTTTTTGCCAGGACTATGGTATTTGATTTTGTATGCTTTACAATTTTGTTTGCAAATTCAAGATCTGTATATTCTTCTGTGCTAGGTACTTTATCTGTAACAGAAGTCATGTCAGCCTGTTCATCTGTTTTCGTGTCTTTATCCTGTACCAGTGTACCATTCAATACGGACCGATGTATTTTATTTGGAAATTTAGTTTCTTTTAGGATAAGAATAATGCGGTTTTTCTTTTGTTTTAGAACCTCAAGAGCTTCATCTGAATAAGCAGGAGCAATGATGGCTTCAAAGAATAATTTGTTTATTTCTTCAGCAGTTTCTTTATCAACTTTTTGGTTGGTAATTAAAATTCCTCCAAATGCTGATATAGGGTCACCGGCCAGTGCATCCTTCCATGCGTCAATCAAAACCGGACGGGAGGCAAGACCGCATGCGTTGTTGTGTTTTAGAATGGCAAACGTGGTATTCTTAAATTCCTCGATAAGATTAACAGCGGCATCGATGTCTAATAAATTATTATAAGAGATCTCTTTTCCGTGCAGTTTCTCAAATATGCTATCAAAATCGCCAAAAAACACTCCCTTTTGATGTGGATTTTCCCCATATCGTAAGGTTTTCCCATTTCTTTCACTCAGTTTGAAAGCAGGAATCTCTTCGTCTTGGTTAAAATAGTTGAAGATTGCTGTATCGTAATGTGAAGAAATATTGAAGGCTTCAGCAGCAAATTTCTTACGAACATCCAGGCTAACTTCTCCATTCTTTTCATCAAGCAATTGAATAAGTTCTCCGTACTGTTCCTGGCTTGAAACGATTAATACATCCTTGTAATTTTTTGCAGCAGCACGAATTAGACTAATACCTCCAATGTCGATTTTTTCAATTATTGATTGATGATCAGCGCCTGATAAAACAGTTTCCTCAAAAGGGTAGAGGTCCACAATAATTAAATCAATACTCGGAATTTCATATTTTTCAAGGTCGGTATTATCTGATGTTATATCCCTGCGTGCGAGGATTCCTCCAAAAACTTTTGGATGGAGCGTTTTTACTCTGCCCCCTAAAATGGAAGGATAACCTGTGAGGTTTTCGACTGAATCGACAGGATGGCCAAGTTCTTCAATATAAGACTTTGTTCCGCCCGTTGAAATGACCTGAATTCCTAGATTTGATAATTTATTAATAATGACATCAAGCTGATCTTTATGAAAAACAGAAACCAATGCAGTCTGAATCTTTACTACTTTACTCATTTATAGGGTATTAAACTTTGCGAAACTCGTTTTTCAGAACGAGCGTAAAAATAGCAATTTTATTTATTAATGAAACTTGATAAATCATTATTTTTAAGCGATTTATTTGTTAATCAAATCAATAATTTTTAACTAATTTCTATTTGGAAGAAGTGGGATTAGAAACTGGCTTATTTTAATATAGGTCAACATAAAAAATATACGTAATTAATTGAAATTAGTTATACTTTAATCGAAAATCTATTATACTTTTGTTATGCCTGACTTCAATAGGCATAAAATATTTAATAGAGTAATGTTTTTTAAGCTTCTTAGAGAAAGTATTTTGTTTGCCTATCACTCTGTGATTGTGAACAAGCTACGTACTTTCCTTTCCTTGTTTGGTATTACCATTGGTATTTTTGCAATTATCACTGTTTTTACGGTTTTGGATTGGATGGAAGCTTCCATTAAGGAAAATATTGCTTCTCTGGGAGATAATACCATATACGTTCATAAATGGCCCTGGGGCATGAATCCTGACCTGGAGTGGTGGGAGATTATGAAAAGACCTCTACCAAATTACAGAGAATATGAAGAATTGAAAAGAAGAATGCGTTCTGCAGAAGCAATTGCTTTTGCTGTTCAAACACAAGTGACAGTAAAATACAAAAATAATTCTGCTGAAAATATTGGTTTTTTCTCATTTACTCATGATTACCAGGATATTCGGTCTTTTGAAATCGAAAAGGGAAGGTATTTTTCCTTATTTGAATCAAGCAGTGGAAAAAATGTGGCCATCATTGGTGCCGTACTGGCAGAGAAATTATTTGAGAATGTAGATCCGATTGGTCAGGTAATTACAGTGAGAGGTGCAAAATCGAGAGTAATTGGTGTGCTGAAGAAAGAAGGGGTAGGTGGAATTGGTGATGATGGATTTGATGAGGTAATTTCGGTTCCTATAAATTACATAAGGAACCTGGTAAACCTGAGGAGTGACTTCTTGAGCCCTATGATTATAGCTAAGGCAAAACCAGATATTTCCATAGCTGAATTTAGAGATGATTTAACGGCAACCATGAGGGCAATCAGAAGACTTAAGCCGGGTGAAAAAGATGACTTTGCTCTGAACCAGGCCAGTTTGATATCACAGGGTTTTGATGCTGTCTTTGCCGGAATTAATGTTGGAGGCTGGATTATTGGTGGCTTTTCAATTTTGGTTGGAGGGTTTGGAATAGCCAATATTATGTTTGTCTCGGTAAAAGAACGAACCAATATAATTGGAATTCAGAAAGCACTTGGTGCCAAAAATAATTTTATTCTGCAGCAATTTTTATACGAGTCAATTCTTCTCTCAATGGTTGGGGGTATATTGGGTTTAATTATGGTTTCCATTGGGACCCTGGTAATGAATCAGGTTTGGGATTTAAATATTCATCTTACCCTGGATAATGCTTTACTGGCCATGTTTATCTCCGGATCTATAGGGATTATTTCAGGCTATTCACCAGCCAGGTCGGCTTCAAAATTAGACCCTGTTGAAGCCATCGGTACTACATTCTAATTTAAACTCCCAATATTAATAATCTTTTACTGATACTGTTATTAGAATATTGTATACAAAAACCTTCCAATCATCAGGTACATAAATAGACCCATAATATCATTCAGGGTAGTAATAAATGGACCGGTTGCGAGGGCAGGATCTATTTTAAATTTATCGAGTATAAGTGGAATAAACGTTCCAAATAAGGCTGCAAAAACTATTACAGAGAACAAGGCTATACTAACAGTAAGAGTTAGCGCAAATGAGTCACTCGATAATAAATTATATCCAAAAATTAAGGCAGCCAATACCAGGCCGTTGACACAAGCTACCAGGAATTCTCTGAATAACTTTTTCGAAGTGCTTTCTATCCCTAAAGTGCTGTTGGCCAGGCCCTGCACAATAATTGCAGAGGATTGAACTCCAACATTTCCTCCCATAGCTGCAATAAGAGGAATAAAAAATGCCATCTCTGGGTACATCCCCAGGTCAATTTCATAAATTCCAATTAGCTTGGCAACCAGAATGCCTCCGAATAATCCAATAAGTAACCATGGAATTCGGGCTCTGGTAAGCATCCATACACTGTCAGTTGATTCCACATCAGCCGAAATACCAGAAGCCATCTGGTAATCCTTTTCGGCCTCCTCCATTATCACATCAACTACATCGTCAATAGTAATCCGACCCATTAATCGGCCAATTGAATCAACTACCGGGAGTGCCACAAGGTCATACTTCTCCATTATTTTTGTTACTTCTTCAGAGTGAGTTTCTGTTCTAACTGAGATAACTTCCGCATTGAAGAAATCTCTTACCCTTTTACGGTTATCACTTAACAGCATTTTTTTCAATGATAAAGTACCCTGAAGAATATTGTCATCGTCTACTACATAAACATAATAGACCTCATCCATTTCTTCTACCTGCTTTCTCATCTCTCTCAAGCAGGTAGTAAGTGTCCAGTTTTCGTTTACCTTAACAAGTTCCTTAGCCATCAACCCTCCGGCAGAATCCTCATCATAGCTCATCAGGTCAACAATATCCCCGGCTTGTTCAATGTCTTCAATATGGGAAAGAATCTCCTCCTGCTTTTCTTCATCCATTTCACCAATGACGTCGGCAGCGTCATCAGAATCCATTTTTTCTATAAATTGCTTTGCTATTACATCACTTGGCAGAGCTTTTAAAAAGCGCTCCCGATCATCTTCGTCCAGTTCAGAAATAACATCAGCAGCCTTTTCTTTCTCAAGAAGCAAGTATAGAAATTTCGCTTCTTCAACATTCAGCTCATTATAGATATCAGCGATATCAGCAGCATGGAGATTATCTAAAATCTCTAATGCAGAATTCTCATTCGCAGAATCTATCACAGTGCGAATATTCTCAATAAATTCTTTTGTTAGTTCGAATGACATAACCAATGATTTTTTAGGGTCTTAAATTAAGTATTTTTCGCTACTTTTTTTCAATCAAGGCAGTCAGTTTAATAAAATCTTCCACACCAAGTTGTTCAGGCCTTTTTTGTAGAAGAATAGTATCAGGCAATTCAGGGGAAATAGCCTTTAGGGAATTGCGCATCATTTTTCTACGTTGATTAAAAGATGCTTTCACTACTTTAAAGAACAATTCCTTACTACAAGGGAGACTTGTCCTATTATTTCGATTAAGTTTTATTACAGCTGATTTTACTTTTGGAGGAGGATCAAATACACTTTCGTTCACAGTAAAAAGGTACTCAATATCATAAAATGTTTGTAAGAAAACACTCAGTATTCCATATGTCTTTGATCCTGGTCCGGCATTTATTCTTTCAGCAACTTCTTTCTGTATCATGCATACGACTTCGATAACCAGATCTTTGTATTCCAGTATTTTAAAGAATATTTGACTCGAAATATTATAAGGGAAATTTCCAATAAGAATAAAGGGTTGGTGGAAAAGAGTACCAACATCCAATTTTAGGAAATCTTTATTGATTGTTTTATTTTCCAATTCTGGATAATGTACTGCCAACCACTGAACAGATTGCGTATCAATTTCTACTAGCATTAAGTCAATTCCGTCCAATTCAACTAAATACTTCGTGAGAATACCTGTCCCTGGACCCAGTTCTATCACATTCTTGCAGGAGTCGATATCGATATTCCTTACAATTTTTCTGGCAATATTATGATCTGTCAGAAAGTGTTGACCAAGTGATTTTTTTGGGGTGACCTTATCCATTATTTACGAAATATAGGAAATGAATTTGAATACGGGCTTTAAATTTCATAAATCTTCAATCAAAATCAAAAGTGTATTTATATTTTTGTCTGATTATACTTTTTTTATTACAAAGCTGATAAAGGTTTTGTTAATAATAATTGCCAAGGAATACTTTTGAAGCAAGGATATTTTAATAAATTTCGGACAATTTGCAGAATATGAATTTTGATAAAATAATAAATAGGGAAGGTAGCCATAGTGTTAAATATGATGCCAGGGGGTTTTATTTTGGAGAAGAGGATCTCATTCCCATGTGGGTGGCAGATATGGACTTTGCCGTACCGGAATTTTTAACAGATGCACTTATAGATAGAGCTAAGCACCCAATATATGGGTATACTATAAGGCCAGATTCTTATTTCAAATCTTTTATTGATTGGGTTCAACGAAGGCATAACTGGGAAATGCAAAAGGATTGGATTTTGTATTCTCCTGGTATAGTACCTGCATTGAATTTCATTGTTCAATGTTTTTCTGAGCAAAATGATAAGGTATTAATACAACCGCCGGTATACCACCCATTTTTTTCCGTTGTTGAAAATAATCAACGTGAAGGAGTATTTAATCCATTGGCTTTTAGAAATAATCGATACGAAATTGATTTTGAAGACCTAAAAAGGAAAGTATCCACTGGAGTCAAATTAATTCTTTTTTCAAATCCACACAATCCGGTTGGAAGGGCCTGGAATAGGGATGAACTTGAAAAACTTGGGAATATATGTATAGAAAATAATGTATTGATTGTTTCAGATGAGATACATTCTGATCTGGTTTTGCCAGGATATACCCATATCCCGATGGCCTCTATTTCTGATGAAATTGCAAAAATTACTATAACCTGCATGGCACCGAGTAAAACTTTTAACCTAGCCGGCCTATCTACTTCTTCGGTAATTATATCCGATCAAAGTAAGAGGGAGTTATTTCAAAAATATATGGAGAAATTTCATATTAGTGGAGGTAATATATTTGGTGCAGTAGCCTCCGAGGCAGCCTATACATATGGAGATCATTGGCTGGATAGCTTATTGGAATATCTGGATGAGAATTTTCATTACCTGGACGAGTTTTTGAAAACCCGAATCCCTAAAATAATGCTTGTACCTGCTGAGGCAACTTATCTTGCCTGGCTTGATTTTCGTGGCCTTAAGCTGGAAGGCGATGCCCTTAAATCTTTCACTATTAAAAATGCCAGGGTAGGGTTTAATGACGGCCGAACATTCAGAGATGGAGGAGAAGGATTCCAGCGTATGAATCTGGCTTGCCCAAAACCAGTTCTTCAGGAGGCTTTATTGCGATTAGAAAAAGCAGTTAATAAACTAAACTAAAATACGAGTTAAATGACTGAAATGCATGATATTAAATTGGTATTGGAAGATGGATCTGAATATGTGGGAAAATCTTTTGGTGCACCCGAATCTGTTGCCGGAGAAGTCGTTTTTAATACTGCGATGACAGGCTATCCTGAAAGCTTAACCGACCCTTCATATAAAGGACAAATTCTTGTTCTCACTTATCCATTGATAGGGAACTATGGTGTTCCGGTATCAGAAGAAAAAGGAGGGATTCTAAAGTTTTATGAATCAGACAAAATTCACATTTCAGGTTTGGTGATTTCAGATTATTCCTTTGACTACAGTCATTGGAATGCTGAAGGAAGCCTGGCAGAATGGCTGAAGAAAAATAAAGTTCCGGGTATTTTTGGTATTGATACACGCGCATTGACCAAGAAATTGCGAGAAAAAGGAGCAATGCTTGGAAAAATAATATGCAATGGGCAAGACCTGGAGTGGTATGATCCAAATAACGATAACCTGGTGGCAATGGTTAGTACCAAAAAGAAGGAAGTTTATGGTGATGGCCGGCATAAAGTGCTTTTGATTGATTGCGGGGTTAAAAATAATATCATCCGTAACTTCCTTGAAAGAGATGTAACTGTAATACGTGTGCCATGGGATTCTGACATTTCAAATGAAGAGTACGATGGTTTATTTATTTCCAATGGTCCGGGAGATCCCAAAATGTGTGCAAAAACCATTAAGCAGCTGGAAACAGCCATAAAGGGTGATACACCAGTCTTTGGTATATGTCTTGGAAATCAGCTACTTTCTCTGGCCTCTGGTGCGGATACCTATAAACTGAAATATGGTCATAGAAGCCATAACCAACCAGTTCTAAAAGTGGGAACGAACAGGGCTTATATAACTTCTCAAAATCATGGTTTTGCTGTTGATAATGAAACTCTTGGAAAAGAATGGGAACCTTTATTTATTAATATCAACGACCAGACAAACGAGGGGATGAAGCATAAAACAAAACCAATATTTTCAACACAATTTCATCCTGAAGCTTCAGGAGGCCCAACAGATACTGCCTTTCTATTTGATGAATTTATAGAAAAAGTCAAAGAGTATAGCTCAGTAAAGTAGCGATTGAATAGCTGAGTTTATCTTTTTGAAAGGAAACTCCTTTAATACATTATTCATCTTAGCTTGAATATTTTCATTGCAAAGATTTCCGATACTGCCTTTGTGGGTATGTGAAATAGTTTTATCGGGTTTAAAAGTATTGTCACGGACTGATTGTGCCACTTCTTCATAGGCTTTTCTAAATGGTGTGCCTGACAGCACTTTTTTATTTATTTCTTCCACAGTAAATGTGAACTTGTATTTTTCATCTTCTAAAAGTTCCTTCTTAATGGCAATATTGTTCAGCATAAGAATGGTCAAATCCAAACAATCTTTTATGGTCTTGAAGGATTCCATATAGTCTTCTTTCAGAAGCTGATAATCTCGATGATAACCGGTTGATAAATTCCCGCTAATTAGTGAAATTTGATTAGGAAGTGCTTGAATCTTGTTGCATTTTGCCCGAATAAGCTCAAATACGTCAGGATTGTATTTATGTGGCATTATGCTGGAACCGGTAGTAAATTCTTCTGGGAAGCTAATAAAATTGAAATTCTGACTCATAAAGAGTGTGATATCCATTGATAATTTAGAGAGCGTGGATGCCAAAGAGGATAGAGCGAATGCAACTATCTTTTCATTTTTGGATCGGCCCATTTGTGCGTAAATGGAATTGTATGCCATATCATCAAAACCCAGTAATTTAGTAGTAACTTCCCTTTTTATAGCAAAGGAACTACCATAACCGGCTGCTGAACCAAGAGGGTTCTGATTGACAATTTTGTGGGCACTTAAAAGAATTTGTAAGTCGTCAGTTAGACTTTCAGCAAAAGCACCAAACCATAAACCAAAGGACGAAGGCATGGCTACCTGTAAATGTGTATATCCCGGCATAAGGTCATCCTTATGGGTTTCACTAAGCTGAATTAAAATGTCGAATAAATTCTTAGCCCGAAAAGCAATCTCTTCAATTTGCTCTCTTGCATATAATTTTAAATCCAGTAGTACCTGGTCATTCCTTGATCGGGCAGTATGAATTTTTTTAGCAGCATCTCCTAACTTATCAGTGAGTATCTTCTCTACCTGTGAATGAATGTCTTCAATACCGGGTTCAATTTCAAGTTTATTTTCTTTGCTTAATGCATATAAACTTTTTAGTTCATTAAGAATTGAGGATGATTCATCAGGTGATACTATTTCTGATTCTTCCAACATTTTTACATGAGCCATTGATCCTATAATGTCATATGAAGCCAACTCCAGATCGTATTTAGGATCATCACCAATTGTAAATTTTTCTACCTCTAAATTGATCGGGGTGCCTTTTTGCCAGGTTTTCATGATAT
>RCNC010000521.1_pt1 | contig 24656 bp, 24 predicted proteins | sample 2041301 | NCBI WGS metagenome assembly RCNC01 (sample SAMN09708231, study PRJNA481090) | Marine sediment metagenome, whole genome shotgun sequencing project. | biome: marine sediment; feature: ocean; material: sediment; isolation source: Sewage treatment plant 13A marine sediment (STP13A) ...
AGACTGCCCGCGAGGAAATCGCGAACAGCATCACGCACGGCATCGGTGTGGTGCTGGCAGTGGCGGCGCTCTCGTTGCTCGTCACCTTCGCCGGGTTGGAGGGCGACGCATGGCGGGTCGTCTCGTTCAGCATCTACGGGGCGACACTCATCCTGCTCTACCTCGCCTCCACGCTCTACCACGCTCTTCGCTCCGTGCGCCTCAAGCGCTTCTTCAAACTCCTCGATCACTCCGCGATCCTCCTGCTGATCGCGGGGACGTACACTCCCTTTTCTCTTGTAACCCTCCGGGGCGAGTGGGGCTGGAGCATTTTCGGTATCATCTGGGGACTGGCCATTGGGGGTATCATTTTCAAGAGCTTGTTGATCGGACGATTCCCTGTGATCGAAACCCTCTTCTATGTAGCCATGGGCTGGCTGGCGCTCATCGTCATCGCGCCACTTCTCAAAGCGATGCCTCCTCTTGGACTGATGTGGCTTGGACTCGGCGGGCTCTCGTACACAGGTGGCGTGGTCTTCTACTTGTGGAAAAGGCTGCCCTTCAACCACTCCATCTGGCATCTCTTCGTGTTGGGCGGCAGCACCTGTCACTTCTTCTGCATGTTGTGGTTCGTCTTACCGATGTGAGGTTTCCTGCATTTTCCACAATCTAGATTTCCAATACAACCTTGCCGCAGGAGTTCTGACTTTCAATCCATGTGTGTGCTTCTCCAACATCTTCAAGTCTAAACACCTTTGTTGGCGATTCGAGTCTCTCGGTAGCCAGCCATTCATCCAGGAATTGAAGCATTTCATTTTGGACATCCGTCCCCAGAACCGAATAGGTGGAAAATGGGACAATGGTCAGCGACTTGGTGATCAATTCAGCTTCCGAGGGATTGATTGTTCCCATACCGCCTGAAGAGCCATATATGATCCATCGCCCTCTTTTCTTGATGCAACGCGGATCGGTTTGCAATGTCGAGCCGGATACACTATTGAAAGCAATATCAACGCCCTGACCGTGTGTCAGATCCAAGACGGCTTCTGTATAGTCTGTCGCTCTATAGTTGATGCAGTGATCTGCTCCATTTTTCCTACAGTATTCAAGCTTTTCGTCAGAACTGGACAGGGCAATCAGTGTGTTTCGACCCCTTCTCCTGGCGATCTGGGTAATCAGCGTTCCGATCCCTCCGGCGGCAGCGTGCAATAGAATCGCGTCACCGGGCTGAACATTTCCGAACACATAATATGCAAGATAGGACACTGGCAAATTGGCAAGATATACAAGTCCTTGCTGAAACGATGCCCTGTCAGGAAGTACAACCACATCATGTTCAAATGTCTTGACATATTCCGCGTACCCGCCAATCAAAATGAGTGTCATGACTCGCATGCCAGGCTTGATATTCTTTACCCTTGAGCCCACTTCCTCAACAATTCCCGAAACTTCTTTGCCGGGAATAAACGGCAAGGGGGGTTGAAGAAGGTACTCACCTTTACGCTGCATGACATCTGCATACATCACTCCCACAGCTTTGGCTCTTATTAACACCTCGTTTTCACTCAGCACTGGTTTGGGCACATCAACAATTTCAAAATTCTCGCTGGAACCAAGTCTGATTAGATGGACGGCTTTCATGATATTCCCCTCTCTTGATGTGTTTGATATAGCAACATGCAGCGCTCTATGTGTCAAACAACACACGTAGTACCAGGTCAACATGTTGCAAAAGGCCCTCTTGGGTGAGGATGTTCCCTCCGCAGAGTTTATCCGTGAAGGCGGAAAGGGCCAAGGGAGTCGTTCCGGTTGCGAGTACAAACAGGAAGAAGGTATCGCGATTGTACTTCTCCGGGCGGCCTTCCGACTGTACCTTCATGAAGATAGGATCGATCGCACGATGTACCGGCAACAGGTGCTCAAAGAAATAATCCAGCCGCGGCCCTTTTGTGGAGCAAACGTTATGCACGATTTTCAGGGTTTCAGAGTACTTGAACTCACATCGCGGACAGCCACCGATTTCCCCAACCCGAATCGGTAGTAAGCGTAATCGGGAAATCGGTGGCTGTCCCCGATTACGAAGCAAACCTGTGCATTACTATTTCTGGGACAGGAAACTAGAAATGAGTGAGTGAAGAATACGAATCGAAACCGGTGGGCTATGTACCGATCAATTTATTTCTTGACAAAGCGAGCTCCTTTGCCCATTATCTCATAATATGGCATGCTATCTCATATGATGAGACAGAGTTGAGAGAGAATCCTTGAAGAATTCCCCGCCGTTAGGGAGGTGGAGGGAACGGTCACGATGCTCACGAACACGATCTACCAAGGAAACGGACAAATGAAAACCCTGAAATCAATCTGGATACCCATCCTGACAGTCGGCCTTCTGTTGGGTTTTGGTGCGGTTGTCTCCGGCGATGAGGCCTCCCGCGAGATCATCGACAAGACGAACTGGGAGAAGGTCGAAGGTCTTGTGCCCGACTGCGTCTTGGAGTATGTGAAAACCGGGCAATTTATCCTCCCGGTTGGCGAGCTGGAGTTTGACCCATACGAATGGTGGCCGGACTTTGCCCTGGAATCACGCCAGAAGAATGCGGGAAGGTTCGAATTGAACGAAAAGGATGAGCTCGTCGAGGCCAAGACGGGAAAGCTGGCGACGTTCTGGCTGGGCTTTCCCTTTCCCGATGTGAAACCGGATGACCCAAAGGCCGCTGTAAAGATCATCTACAACAAACAGTACATGAACGCCATCCTGGGCGCGAAACGCTTCTCGACGACGATGTCCTGGATAGGCGATTCGGGGTGGGAGCGAGACATAGTATCCTGGTATCACGATGTCTATATGATGGGATGCCCGCAGGTCGAAAAGTATCCAAACCCGAAGGAGATGCAACGTTATAGCCTCCTCTCCGTTCGAAGCCCATACGATATGGCCGGCACCTCCATGCTGTTGTGGCGTTATCTCTCTGCCAGGCAGGACATAACCCACGCCTATCTTCCCGCCCTCCGCCGCGTGCGGCGCACGAGCGCGGCCAACCGTTCGGACGGTTTGTTGGGCTCGGATTTAACGAACGATGATTTCCTGGCTTATGACGGAAAGATCCCCACCTTTACGTGGAAGCTTATTGAGAAGAAAGAGGCGTTGGTCCCGTTTGTCAGCGAGAAGATCCAGAGGTGTGAGAGAATTGGAAAAGGTGAAATCATGATGTCACAAGACATACAAGCCTCTCGCTACGGCTTTCACGATAAGGAGTGGCAGGGGGCGCCCTGGTGCCCTGTGGACATCGCCTATGTGAAGAGACCCGTGTGGGTGATCGAAGCAAATGCAAAGGATCGTTATTACAACTACGGAAAACAGTACATCTGGACGGATGCCAAAGCCGATACTCCCTACTACAAGGTCGTGTTCGACCGGGCAGGGGAGTTCTGGAAACTGGTCATGGTCATCAACGCCGGCTTCCAGACCGACGACAAGACGTTTCGCATCATCGACTTCATGGACCACGTTGCCATTGACGTAAAGAGGCAACATGCCACCTATGTGAAGAATTTCAACCCGGATACCGAGTTCGTGTGGTATGCAAACCTTGACATGAACGATTTCACCCTTGCCGGGTTTCAGAAGTACGGCAAGTAAGGTCTGAGATCGTTGCATACAGGAGCATTTGGTAGGACAAAAAACGACATGAAACCCCCTAAAAGCAAACCCAATGCCATTGAAAAAGCGCTCGACATCCTGGAGTCGTTCATCCCCTACAATCAGGAGATGGGCACGGTGGAAATAAGTCAGAAGCTGGGCCTGCACAGGGCGACGGCTTCTCGGACTCTGATGATCCTTGCCGGAAGAGGATTTCTCCAGCAGAATCCGAACACAAAGAAATTCAGGCTTGGACGTTTATCCCTGGAGCTCGGAAAAGCGATTTCCAGAGACCTCAGTAACGGCTTGATACCGATCGCCAAGCCCTATCTTGACGATCTATGCAGAGTCTTCGAAGAGACAGTGCTGATGGAGGTTTTCACGGGGACCGAGACATTTATTGGGTATATTGTCGAGGGGACCCGGCGCGTCCGGGTCGCCGGTACCCTGGGAGACAGGCTTCCCGTGCATGCAGCTGCCGGGGCCAAGGCTGTCCTCGCTTTCTTGCCACCGGGGACTGCAGAACGCCTGGTTGGAGAGAAGTTGCCTCCTTTGACGCCGAATACGATCACGGATTTACGCATCTTCACGAAGGAGCTGGAAAGAGTGCGTCACCAGGGGGTTTCTTTTGACAATGAGGAGATCGATGTCGGAATCAATGCCATTGGCGTTCCTGTCTTCAACCACGAGGCCCTTCCGGTAGCAGCTGTTGTGGTGGCTGGTCCCTCTCGACGAGTCCGCACAGTGATCGACTCGCCGCTGGTCTCTCAGTTGAAGGAGGTTTCAGCCAAGATCTCTGCTGACCTTCGATGTGGAGAAGATGTCAGGGCGAAGAAATCCAGTTGAATGGAAGATGAACGCTACCATGAGTGGGAGTATGGTCGGATCAAGACAATTCTAGGTCTGGTTGTTTTGCTCGCCGCGCAACCGGCTTTGGCGGTAGGGCATCTGCCGAACGTGGTGATCATCCTGGCGGACGATCTCGGTTGGAACGATGTGGGATACCACGGCAGTGAGATCGCCACGCCGCGACTGGATGCGTTAGCGGCAGAGGGCGTCGTACTGGATCGATTCTACGCGCAACCGTCCTGCAGTCCCACGCGCGCTGCCCTGATGACCGGGAAGACACCCATGCGCCTGGGAGTGCTTTCGCCGATTTCAAAGAACAATCCCACCGGTTTGCCGCTCACCGAACGTGTGTTGCCTGAGTATTTTCAGGCCGCAGGGTATCAGACCTTCATGACCGGGAAATGGCACCTCGGTCACCGGGACCGTGATTACCTGCCCAACAGCCGAGGATTCGATCACTTCTACGGCCATGTGACCGGCGGCATCGACTATTGGAACCACGTGCAAGGCGGTGGTCTGGACTGGCAGCGCGATGGAAAGACACTCCGAGAAGAGGGCTACAGCACCCGTCTCATTGCGGACGAAGCCGTACGCCTGATCCATTCTCGAGACCCCGCAAGACCGATGTTCCTGTATGCGAGCTTCAACGCCCCGCACCTGCCGAACGAAGCCCCGCCGGAGGCAGTCGCCCGCTACAGCCACATCGACAACCCCTATCGACGCGTACATGCCGCGATGGTCAGTGAACTGGACGCAGCCATCGGCCGGTTGGTGGACGCATTGAAAGCAGAGAGGATGCTGGACAGCACGCTCATCTGGTTCATGAGCGACAACGGCGGTCTGAACCCGGATGCTGTAGAGCCGCTTCTGCGTGACATGTCGATGCGGCTCGAAAGCTGGTTCGGAAAACCGCTGCCGCTCAAAGCCCTCGAATTCGTACGCACCAACGCCCTTGAAGGGGGCGCCGACAACCGACCGTATCGCAAAGGGAAGCAGTCGGTCTACGAAGGAGGCGTGCGGGTACCGTCCCTCGTCTATTGGCGCGGGCATGTGACACCCCATCGCACCCTGAAGATGGTAACCGCACAAGACGTGCTGCCGACCCTGCTGGGCGCCGCCGGTCTGAAGGGCGGAGCGGCAGAGTACGACGGCGCGGATCAGTGGCCATCGATCGAGAGAGACACCCCCGCACCGACTCCAGACTACGTCACGCAAGGCATGGACGGGGTCGCCTTCTATCGCTTTCCGTGGAAGCTGCTCCAACTCCGATGGGGCAAGGTCGAACTCTACCAGATCGATGAGGATCCGACGGAACAGGTCGACCGTGCCGCAGCAGACCCATCGGTCGTCGAGGAGCTTGCCAATGCATTGGGCGCCTTCCCGCGGGGCGCGACCATTAATCTACCGCTCTGGAAACTCATATGGGATCCCGACTTCTTTGGCGGGGAGGAAGATCGAGAGCCCTGGGCGGCCACAGTGAACTAAACTTCAAAGGGGAGATCACGATGGGAAATGAAGTTCTGGACAAAAAGATCGATCTTATAGAAGAGAGGCTGGCGTCCCTGGAAAAGGAAAACAAGCTGCTAAGGAAGGCAAAGGACGTCCACGAGATACAAAACGTGATGTCCTTGCACGAGTATTACCACTCAGCCTGCAAACACCAAGAAGAGCTGGATGCGATATGGGCGCAAAAGGCTGATGACGTCGCATTCGAGGAAGCGTTGTTCCAGGCCAGATTTGTGGGGCTTGAAGCAATCAATGAATACTACGTGCAATTTATGCGGAATACGCTTTTCAAATCAGCGCTTGAACTGACAAGGATGCTTTTTCCTCAGCTCAAAGATGAGCCGGAAGAAGAACTGCCCTTTGGTCTTTCATACATGCACACACTTACTACTCCTGTTATCGAGGTGGCAGAGGACGGGGACACAGCAAAGGGTGTGTGGATTTCTCCGGGGTATATCACTATGCCCACAATGGAGAAGCTTCAGGCATACTGGCATTGGGACAGGTACGGAGTCGATTTCATAAAAGAAGACGGGAATTGGAAGATATGGCATTTCTTCGTTGGCAGAGAATTTACAACACCCTATGAGAAGAGTTGGGTTGATTCCGCTCTGGATAATGAAGAAGCCTATGAGGTATCGTTAAGTCTTTTCAAGGAATGGTCGGGATTTACAGAGCCGCACGCTGCCCAACTGAATTCCTTCGAATCTTACAGTCCCTTTAAGGTGGCCAAACTCCAACCGAAGCTGCCGGAACCCTACAGGACATTCTCAGAGACATTTAGCTATTAGCGTGGAGGAGAATTAGAAATGGAAAAGACAAAACTCGTTGACCTGAGTCATCCCTTTGGGCACAACGCCCCGCTGTGGCCCTATTTCGAGGACGTGAAGATCGAGCGCGTCCACTACCATGCCAAGTCCGGCGTCCTGTCGCAGAGGATCACGACGGTGATGCACTGCACCACGCACGCTGACTCACCGGCGCATGTGATCGAGGGAATGGAATTCACGGATGAAATCCCCCTGGACAAGTATTACGGAACCGGTGTCGTGGTGGACATACCCAAAGGCAAATGGGATGTGATCACCCCGGAGGACCTGGAAAAGGCGAGGCCGAAGATCGAAAAGGGTGACATTGTGATCGTCCACACGGGCTGGCACAGGTACTACAGCGACAGCCGCAAGTACTTCGCTTACTCCCCCGGCCTTTACAAAGAAGCGGGCGAGTGGTTTGTCGACAGGGGGGTCAAGGCCGTGGGCGTGGATCAGCAGGCCCTGGACCATCCTTTGGGAACGGCGATCGGCCCGCACGGCTCCGGCCCCCTCCTGCCCGACGTGTGCGAGGAATACAAACAGGAGACCGGCCGGGATGTGAAGGAAGATTTCCCCCTCTGGGAGCCCTGTCATCGGGCCCTGCTCGGCAACGGCATCATGGGCTGGGAAAATGTGGGCGGAGACATCGAGCAGGTGGTCGGCATGCGGGTGACCATCGCGGGCTTTCCGATCCGGTGGGTCAAGGGCGACGGATCGATCGTCCGGCTCGTGGCGATCGTCGATGAGGGTGACCAGTAGGACGAGGTTTCTCCCTCGGGAAAGAGGCCAGAGAAGAGCGAGAGGAGCGAGAGGAGCGAGATGAAGAAGGTCGAACTGAAGGATGTAGAGCCTTACGAGGCGCCGAAGCACTTCAAGATGACCGCGCTCAGGCTGCACGGCAGGGAAGAGACTGGGGCGCAGAGGTTCTGGATGGGGCTTTCCCATTTCCTTCCCGGAGGCGGGGCCGAGTACGACGAATCGCCCCTGGAAAAGATCTATTTCGTCCTGGAAGGGGAAGTCACGGTCAAGACCCCTTCCGAGGAGATCGTCCTCGGGCCCTGGGACTCGATCTATATCGGTCCGGGGGAGGGCAGGGAGATCGTGAACAAGGCGAACAAGCCTGCCAGCATGTTGGTCGTCATCAACTATCCGGACTAAACCCGGATTGACCGAGGAGGCCCGTATGAAGAAACAGGATATCCAGGGTCTTTTTGACGTGAGCGGAAAGGTGGCGCTGATTACCGGGGCCACCGGAGGTTTTGGCACGGTTGCCGCAAAGGGGCTGGCCGCGGCCGGGGCGAGAATCGTGGCCACGGGCCGCTCGTCGTCAAAATTGGAGAGCCTGGTCCGTGAGATCGGTGAAGACGGGGGGGAGGCGGCGTTTCTGGCAGGCGACCCGGTCCGGGAGGAAGATGTGAAGGCCGTGGTGAAACATACCGTTGACACCCTGGGGGCCATTGACATCCTGATCACCGCAGCGGGTGTCAACAAGGTGAGCCCCATCACCGAACAGCCTGTCGAAGACTGGGAACAGGTGATGGACGTGAATGTGAAGGGCACGTGGCTGTTCTGCAAAGAGGCCGGCCGGGTCATGATCGAGCAGGGGAGGGGGGGCAAGGTGATCCTGGTCTCGTCCACCCGCGGGATGCTCGGCATGAGCGGCTACGCCGCCTACAGCCCATCGAAGGGCGCGGTGAGCCTGATGGCCAAGTCCCTGGGCTGCGAGTGGGGGCCCCACAAGGTCAACGTGAACGCAATTGCGCCTACTGTGTTCAGAACGGCCCTGACGCAGTGGATGTTCGAAGATGACGCATTCTACAAGAACTTCCTGAGACGCATCCCCGTAGGCAGGCTGGGCGAGCCCGAGGATTTCGTGGGCACGGTGATCTTTCTTTCGTCCAAAGCGTCTGACTTCATGACCGGGGCCGTCCTCTATGTGGATGGGGGTTATACGGCAGGGTAGGGGGATCCATGGCGAACTCGAGACGGATTGCCATCATCGGGGCGGGCTTGATGGGCCACGGGATCGCGCAGGTATTCGCGACCCAGGGCTATCCGGTGACCCTGCTCGATGTGAACAGGGATGCGCTGGCCAGGGCCCTCGAGAGCATTCGGGCCAACCTGACCCTGATGGCCCGGAGAGGAATCGGCGACACTGCGGACATCGAACCTGCCATCGGCAGGATAAGGGGCACCCAGGACCTGGAGGAAGCCGCCTCCGGGGCGGAATTCGTTATCGAGGCGGTTTCGGAAAAGCTGGAGCTGAAGCAAAGGGTCTTTCAATCCCTCGACGCGGTCTGTCCGCCAGACACCGTCCTCGCTACCAACACGTCGGTCATCAGTATTACCGAGATCGCTCAAAAGGCTCGAAACAAGGAAGGAATCCTGGGAACCCATTTCTGGAATCCCCCCTATCTCATACCCCTGGTGGAAGTCATACCGGGGAAGCACACTTCCGCGCGGGCAATGGATTTTGCCTTTGACCTGCTCAAGAGCGTGGGCAAGCACCCGGTTCGAGTCAAGAAGGATGTGCCCGGGTTCGTGGGCAACAGGCTCCAGCATGCTCTCTGGCGTGAGGCCATCTCGATCGTGGAAAACGATATTGCGGACGCGGCCACGGTAGATGAGGTCATCAAGAAGGGGTTCGGCCTGCGCCTGCCCTTCCTGGGCCCCATGGAAAATGCGGACATGGTGGGCCTCGATCTGACTCTTCAGATCCATGACTACATTCTGCGACACATCGAACGTTCACCGGAGCCGTCCCCGCTGCTCAAGAGGAAGATAGATGCAGGCGAACTCGGGTTCAAGACAGGCGTCGGCTTCCAGGAATGGTCTGAGGAAAGAATCGAGGAATCCAGGGAGAACCTGCTGCACCAACTGCTGCGAAGCGTTGCGCACCAGAGCGAAGAGTGAAACCCTCTGAGCGACCGGGAGAGAACATGGGTAGAGCATTGAAGAAGGGCGAACACACAATCGAACCCGAAGAGCAGGCATCGAAAAGGGACGAAGGCCGGTACTGGTCAGACAAAACGGCCCCTGTTCCGGAAGACGTGGCGGCCGCCCTGAAAAGGGGCCCCATGGATCCGGGAGATATATTGCCTTTCAAGGATATGAACAGGCTGCTGGACCCGGGCTACCATGATGTAGAGACCGGGTACGGTTTCTGTCCGGATGGGGTGCAATATGTGGCGTGTCTGACAGACATGCCCGGCATTACGGCGGAAATGATCGACTGGTGGTTCGCCTGGCACCCTCTACACGATATCCGTTATCGAATCTGGTTTCCGCCGGGCCATTACGGGGTTCGTGTAGAGGATCCGGACAAGTGCAGGGACAGCAATCTCTCCTACAGGGAACGTTATTGGCACAACAAGCATACGGTGACCGAGGATGTGGGCAACGGCGCTGTGAAGCTGATGATCGTCTTTATCCCACCGGAAGAATTCGGTTTTGATGTTTCCCGTTTCGACGAATCGAAGGTGGGTACGATCGTTTGTGCGAATGTCGGGCCCCCCGATCTTCTGGGGGGGATCTTCTTCACGAAGATGTGTCACTTCGTACGGGAAACAGCCGATGGCGTGGAAATGCGTTCCCGGTTCTGGATCGGGCAGGATATCGTGAAAGATGGGAAGAAAGCGGACGCTCTCATTAATCGGCTTCTAAATACAAGGGTTTTCAAGAAGAGGGCGCTGCCCCGGGTCGCACACCACGTGGCTCATCACTGCGCGGCCGAATACACCAACCTGGCAAACATGATTCCCCGTGTATTCACAGAATTCAGGGATAAGTTCTAACCATGATTCTTTTTGCTCTTATATCCTGAATATGTAATCATTATTAGAGGATTTGAGTTTCGACCCCAAGATCAAATCGATATTATTATGAGCGATCTGGAAACCTCATCCATTGTATTGCCGGGTGTCATCAATACTGCGATAAAGCATGGTGTTGATATTGCCCCCATCCTGCAAAAATTCGGCATATCATTGGATCTAAAAGATATCACACAATCCGTCATCAACCTCGAGGTTTTGCATGCAATTGTCATGGAAGTTGAAAGAGTCTCTCAGATTCCGGCCATAGGGTTGCAGACCGGAGAGGACTTTGATTTTGATTATCTGCCGCATTTAAAAACATATCTAATGTCCGCCCCCACACTCAGAGAAGCCTTGCATACTACCGATCGTATTAGGCAATTAATATCTCCCATACTGGTTCTAGAACTGGAGGAGACGGAAACGGACGCAATGTTAACACTTCGGCTGGATTTGGATCTCTCTTATGAAGACGAACGACATTATGTGGAAATGGTATTTTCTGTAATAAAAAACATATTTGAGAGATTATTGAAAAGAGATTACACGCCAAAGTCAATGCACTTTCGTCACCGGGAAGCTCGCCTTCTATCCATTTATGAAGAATGCTTTCACTGTTCAATTGCTTTTGATGAGTCAGAAAATGCTATAATTTTTGATCGGGCCATCCTAGATGTCCCTCTGCCTGGTGGATTTCCAGAAATTCATCGCCAGGCGAAACAGTTGATCGATCAGCAACTCTCCGAGTCTCGATTGCAGAAGGGGCTTGCCAAGAAGATCGCCCGGATCATGGAAGAACAGACCCTTCTCTTAAACGCGCCCGTTGAACAAATAGCTCGGTTGCTTCATATGAGCCCCCGCACTTTTCAACGCCGTCTAGCCGAGGAAGGCGTAAGCTTTGTCGAGTTGAAAGACAAAATCAAATTCAAGTTAGCCGTTTCAGGGCTAAAATCGGGAAGACTGAGCATCGAAGAGATCAGCCAAGAACTTGGATTCTCAGATCGTAGCACTTTTACCCGGGCGTTTAAGCGGTGGTCCGGTGTTTCTCCTTCTGAGTTTCGAAAAAACCTTCTAAAACAATATCCATCATGAGTTATTGGCGTAAACTGTCTCCTTTTTGGCGCATGTAGCAACAGCAATATGCTTTTTTTTCTCGTATAATAGTTTATCAAGGGAAGAGGAAACAAAACAAGGGTATTGCGCTATATGCAATAACCATTCTCATCATCTTATCCCAAGAGGAGGAAACCCATGACACGGACGACAACGAGGGCCATCCTGTTGACGGGTCTGTCGCTGCTCCTGTTGACAGGCCTTTCGGATCTCTCCTATGCCCAGAGCTGCGACAACTACGAAGCGCTCAAGCAGCCCTTCTTCGGTGACCTGCACGCCCACACGAGCTACTCTTCGGACTCTTTCGTCTTCTATGTTAGAAACGGTCCGCGTGAAGCCTATTCGTTCGCGAAAGGTGCCCCGGTCACTTTGCCGGATATGCAGGGGGAGCAGACACGGTCGACCCAGCTCGATCGACCCCTGGACTTTGTTGCCATGACCGATCACGCGGAATATTTTGATGCCACGAATATCTGCGTGACTCCCGGGGCACCCGGCTACGACTCCGAGCCATGCGTGAATCTTCGCGGAGAAAACGTCAGCCCATGTGGTCCGCCGCTGCCGACAAACTCCATCGATACCAACGATTGGTGGAATTCCTACGGCGGGAACTCAATCCCCCCCCAATCCGTCTGTCAAGACCTCATGGGACTCGAAGCTTCCGTCTGCGAGGGCTATGAGATCAGCTTGTGGGCTGATATTCAGGCGGCAGCGGCGGAGAACTACGACGGTTCCGGGGCGTGTGAGTTCACCTCCTTTGTGGCTTACGAATTCACCGCATCACCGAATAGTTACAACAATCACCGGAACGTCATCTTTCGCAACAGCGACGTTCCGCAGACCGCGTTCTCCTTTTCCGACGCGACCAGCGTCGAAACGGCTGTGTCAGAGCTTCACACCTTCCTCCAGGATGAGTGCCTCGACGCCACTGGGGATTGCGATGTGCTGACCATACCCCATCAATCCAACCTCAGTATGGGAATCCAGTTCGAAGACCCGGCCACGTTAGCGGAGGCCGAAGAGCGGGCATTCTGGGAGCCCCTGGTCGAGGTCCATCAGATCAAGGGAAACTCTGAGTGCCGCGTTGGCCTGGGCACGAGTGACGAGGACTGCGGGTTCGAGTTGACCGTGCAGAAATACCTCAATATTCTGCAAAGCCCGGTCGACCCGGTTGAAGTTCCGGAGCGCAGTTTTGTCCGGAATGTGCTCAAGGACGGGCTGGCCATCGGTGATGATTTAGGCGTAAATCCGTTCAAGCTGGGGCTCGTGGGCGGCACGGACAATCACAACGGCACCCCCGGAAACACGGTAGAAGAAGACTGGCCTCAGGATCCGGGCTGGGCTGGAGCCACCAAGCCAGGCGGGCCTTTGACTGTTTCGGTGGGTCCGATAGTGTCTACGTGGAATCCCGGCGGTCTCGCAGTGATTTGGGCCGAAGAGAATACGCGGGACTCCCTGTTCGAGGCCATGCAGAGCAAGGAAGTATACGCCACCAGCGGCACGCGCCCGGTGGTACGCTTCTTCGGGGGTTGGTCGTTCGACCCGGGTCTGTGCGGTGAAACGAACAGGGACGAGATCGGATATTCGCAGGGTGTACCCATGGGCGGTGACCTTCCCTCTCCTGCAGGCACTGCTCCCACGTTCATCGTCTCCGCCTTGAAGGATGCCGGCTCTGTCGAACACCCCGGCGGGGATCTGCAGCGCATCCAGATCGTAAAGGGCTGGGTAGATGCCTTGGGTGACACGCACGAGATGGTCTATCAAGTGGTGGGTGACCCAAACAACGGGGCATGGGTGAACGAAGCTACCTGTGAGCCGACCGGGGCTGGGTTCAGCGAACTCTGCGAGGTGTGGACGGACCCGGATTTTGATCCGACCGAGTCGGCCTTTTACTATGCACGGGTTTTCGAGAACCCCGCGTGCAGGTACACAACGTTCAACTGTGTAAACAACATAGGCATAAACCCCTTCGATTACGATGATATACCTGAACCTGAACCGGAATGTCCTACGGCCACTCCCGGCGGTGAAATTTGCTGCAACCCGGCATTGAAGCCGGTGATGCAGGAGCGGGCGTGGACGTCACCCATCTGGTACACGCCCTAAAGAACCTGAGGATGAGTGTGGAGGATGACCCACCGCAAGGCACGCCCCGGCGGCCCCTCTGAGGGAGTGCGGAGACCTGCCGGGCAAGGGCGACCGAGGAACAAACAAGGGCGGAGGCTGTTGGCACCTCCGCCCTTTCACTTTCTACTCATCGGTGCGCTCCTGTTCTGCGCAAACGCATGGCTCGCCGCGCGCAGTGGGGCAGGGGACAGGGAGACCATCGAGATAACCGCTGCGCAAATCGACAGTGCACGGTTGGAGTGGATGCGTCTCCACAAGGCCGCGCCGACACCCGCCGACGAACGCGCTCTCGTTGATCGGATGATTGACCAAGAGCTCCTGTTTCGGGAAGCCCTCCGGATCGGACTGGATCGCAGCAGCCCGGTGGTCAGAAGGCGGCTCACCCAGATAGCCGGTTTCGTGGACCTCGACCCGAATGCAGAGGAGGAGCCGCTGCTCGCCGAGGCGAGAGCACTCGGGCTGGACCGTGACGATCCGATCATCCGGAGCCACCTCATCGGTAGGATGCATAGACTCTACCAACGGGCGGAAATCCCTGAGGAGCCCAGTGAAGAGGAGGTGCGCGCTTTTGTGGAACAGGAGCCCCACCGTTTCATGATGCCGGAGCGGATCGCCTTTGCTCACGTCTACCTGAGCGCGGACCGCCGGGGTGCGAGCCTGTCCAAGGATGCGGCACTGCTCCTGGAGCGACTGAACGCGGAGTCCATCGCCCCGGAGGAAGCAGCAGAGCTGGGAGACGTGTTCATGAGAGGGTACGGGTTTCCGCTCCAGACGCGGCGGCAGGTGCTGAAGGTCTTCGGGCCCGGTTTCGCTGAAGCTGTGATGGAACAGGAGCCGGGCATCTGGGCCGGACCGCTGGAGTCCGCCTATGGGCTGCACCTGGTCTGGGTAAAGGAGAAGATGGGCGAACGGCTGCCCGAGTTCGCCGTCATCCTTGGACGGGCGCGCCGGGAGCTGGTGGTATCGCGTGGGGAGGAAAGGCTGCGGGAGCGCCTCGATCGAGTTCGAGGCAACTACGAGATCCGTGTTGAAGGGAAAGCGGCTCCTGGGGCGGACAATGCATCTTAGACCCTTGCCAAGAAGACGAACTGCGAGGCTCTGTTGCGCTGCAACCCTTCTTGTCATTGTGCAGGCAGCCGGAGTGAGGGCCCACCCCATGGCGCCTTCGCTCCTCGAAGTGACCGAGTCCGAGGTGGGGCGGGCGGAAGTCACGTGGAAGACCCCGATCACTCGTACCCCGGGCTGGGAGATGCGGCCGCGACTCCCCTCCTTTTGCAAGCCCGTGGCCCTGCCAACCCTGGGGCGCGAGAAGACCGGGATCGTAGAGCAATGGGAGGTCGAGTGCGGTGGCCGGAGCCTCGAAGGGGCCACGATCGATGTGGAGGGGATCGACCGCAGCCGCACGGACGTGCTGCTCCGGGTAAGCCTGGCCGACGGGCGATCGTTTCGCACCGTTCTTCGTCCCGCGAGCCCGTCCTTTGTCGTGCCCGAGCGGGAGCGGTCGAGGGACGTAATGAAGGCGTACGTGAGGCTGGGATTCGAGCACATTCTGGCCGGCATCGACCACCTGTTGTTCGTGCTCGGCCTGATTGTGCTGGTGAAGGGGGGGCGCAAGTTGATCGGGGTCATCACGGCCTTCACCCTCGGACACAGCATCTCCCTCTCCCTGGCCGCCCTGGGCTGGATCCGCATTCCGTCCACGCCCGTGGACCTGCTGATCGCCATGAGCATCTTCATCCTGGGAGTGGAGTTGCTTCGCGATCCGGCGAGGAAGCCGGGACTCGTGAGGCGCTATCCGTGGGCCATGACCACGGGCTTCGGCTTTCTGCACGGCCTTGGGTTTGCCGGTGCTCTGGTCGAGGTCGGACTGCCCGCCGGAGAGATTCCGTTGGCGCTCTTCTCGTTCAACGTGGGGATCGAGATCGGTCAGTTGCTCTTCGTCTTCGTGGTGTTGTTGAACGGGGCTGCTCTGCGTCTCCTCGCGTTCCAGTGGCCAAGCTGGAGCACGAGAGCGACTGCCTATGCGGTGGGCTCCCTGGCATCGTTCTGGCTTGTGGACCGGATCGTTGTGATCTTTTCTTGACGGAGGAGAAATGAAACAGACAGGCCCGGGAATCGGGTGGTGGCGATGCGGTTTTACAGCGCGAATACCGTTGGCCGGCGTGCTCTGCGGGGTTTTGTTTCCCACCATGGCTCGGGCACATGCCCAAGGCGCAGTGACGGGTGGCGCACTCACGGGCTTTTTGCACCCCATGAAGGGCCCGGATCACATGCTGGCCATGCTGGCGGTAGGAATGTGGGGGGCGCAGCTGGGCTCTCCCTGCATCTGGGCATTGCCCATAGCCTTTCCACTGATCATGGCCCTGGGCGGCGCCCTGGGGATCCTGGGTGTTCCCATCCCGGCGGTGGAGCCGGTCATCGTGGTGTCCGTAATCGTCCTCGGGACCCTCATCGCGCTTGCGGCGCGGCCTCCGGTCATCGTAGCGACCGCGGTTGTTGGAACCTTCGCTGTTTTTCACGGATACGCCCACGGCGCGGAGCTGCCCGAAGGGGTGGGCTCGCTGACCTACAGCCTGGGCTTCGTCGTAGCCACAGGGTTGCTCCACGTTACAGGAATACTCATCGGGCTCGTCAGAGAGCTGCCGCAGGGCGAGAAGCTCCTTCGCACGGCCGGTGGTTTGATCGGGGCCGCGGGTTTGTACCTGCTGACGAAGATGGTCATGAACTGAGAGATCGAAATGAAGACGCATGATTCGCCGTGTCCGGACGACAGGAACCGCTTGAGGCCCCTGTGGATTCTCGCTCTTCTGGCCTGGCCGACCGAAGCCCTGGCCCACGGGAGCATCGCCATTGGCGATTTCTACTCGGGATTGTTGCATCCCGTGAGCCACACGGAGCAAGCGCTCGCCATCGTGGCGCTGGGCCTTCTGGCGGGCCAGATGAGCGCCGAGGTGTCGTGGCCGACGGCCCGCGCCTTCGTCGTGTCCGTGCTCGCCGGTTCGGTCCTGGGGTTGCTCGACCTGGGGCTTTCGTTGTCGCCCCTCGTCGTTACGCTCTCGTTGGTGGTGCTCGGAGCCCTCGTCGCCGTGCGAGTGGAACTCCCCGCGAAGTTGACGGTAGGGCTGGCATTGTTCTTCGGTCTGTCCGTGGGCTACGCAAACGGTAGCCAGATGTTGGCAAACCTGAGGATGCCGGTCTTCTACGTGGGTGGTTTGACGGTCTGTGTGGGACTCCTGCTCCTTTACTCTGTTCAGGTGGTGCGCAGGTTCCGGACCTTTTGGTTTCAAACAGCGGTCCGAGTCCTTGGAAGCTGGATCGCCGCGGCCGGGGTGTTGATGCTGGCGTTTCAGCTCAAGTAGGTGGAATGAGCGCCGAAAAAAGGTACCAGGAGCCTTTCCCCTGACACCCTGTTCTTTGATACCTTTTTTCGGGATACTGATTAGTTGTAAAGGAATGTGAGGTATGGAGAATAATATGAGACCGTTCAAGTATAAGGTGTTCGGGAGAGGCCAGCCAATCGTCATCATTCCCGGGCTGGACGGAGTAACCGAATTCTTTGCTGATATATATCCGGCCTTGTCCGCGAATTATCAGGTGATAAAGTACTATTTGCCCCTGCTGGATGAAGCCAGCGCGCTTGGGCAACCGTATACCTATGAGTTCATTGCCGCTGACATCAAAAAGATTCTGGATGAGTTGAGAATACAGAAGACGCATGTCATCGGCGAATCCTTTGGCGGCGCCGTAGCACAGGTCTTTGCCCTGGAGTATCCGGAAATGTTGGATAGGCTGGTGGTTCTATCTTCCGCCGCCAAATTCAACATCTCATTGAAACTGAAAATTCAGCTGAGAATTTTTCCCTTCATCCCCATGTGGCTTTTCGCCCGCATACACCTCCATGAAGTGTGCGAACCCGTTGATCCGCAATGGGCCAAAGACATGTTTGTGCGCAATGCAACCTGGGCGGATCATAAAACGGTGGTAGCACGCGCCCGTATCGCCGCGAAGTTCAACATTACAGATAGGGTTTCAAAAATCAAAAACCCCACCCTGATTGTGGTGGGTGGGGCGGACCGTTTTACCAGCGAAGGGTCGCGCCAGCTGCATGAACTGCACCCTAATTCAGAAATGGTCACGATAGAAGGCAGCGGCCACCTGTGCCACATGGTAACACCCGAGCTGTTCGTGCAGGAAGTCGAAAAGTTCTTACTTAAAGTATAGAAATTAGAGGCGAAACGTCTTTGCCGGCGAGCGCATCCAGCTGCGTGAAAAGGAATCCCTGGAAAACCTGGCCGCCTATCTGACACGGGCCACCTTCTCCCAAAAATGAATGGACTACTCCCCCCACGAGGCCGCTCGTCTACCGCTCGAAGGACGGCAAAGAGAAGAAAACCTACGACGCCCTGGAATGGCTGGCCGCCATGGCCTGTCACGTCCCGGAAAGAGGAAAACAGACCATCCGCTACTACGGCGCCTACGCCAACTCGGCAAGAGGGAAACTGCGCAATCGGCAAGAAGGGGAGTCGATCCCCACCGTGCTGGAACAGGTGATCTCTTCCGAGGCTTTCAGGCACAATTGGGCACGGCTTATCCAGAAAGTGTACGAAGTTTCACCCCTGGCCTGTCCCCTGAAATAGGCAATCCACACGGAAGTATCAACAACAACCAACACGGACTTTCCCCCCTGTGATCGTAATCTATCCACTTCTCCTGCGGGAGCGTTTCAGGTCGACCTGAATGTCGATCTTTCCTTTGAGGTCCTTGAGTTCCTCGAGCCGTTTCCGGTGAAAGGCTTCGTTCGGCACAAGAGGGCCAAATCTGCTCATACGACGGATGATTCCGTCTACGTCTACGTACCGGTCGACTCTGCGGGCGATTTCGTCGGCGCAACCCCTTGTCATCCGGGTTCCCTTGTGGCAAGGGATGTTTCCCAGAAGAGGGACAGAAGTCCACTGCTCGAGCGTCGCTGGGTTGGAACGAGCGGAAAGGTCCCGGCACCCGTCCGGATCGTTAAGAACGACGCCGGCCACTGGGATTCTGTGCTGGGCAAGGTAGTAGAGGGTGAGGAGAGTGTGGTTCAGGGTGCCCAGGCCGATGCGGCTCACCAGGAGGACCGGAAGTTCGAATTGTTTCATGAGATCCACCATGGTGGTTCTCCGGGTCACCGGAACCAGGATGCCGCCTGCGCCTTCGACGAGTATGAATGGGTGTCGAGAAGAGATTGCCCGGAAGGCGCTCTGCAACCGCCGGGTTTGGATGCGTACTCCCTCTCTCTCGGCCGCCACCTGGGGGGCCAGCGGCGCGGCAAGCCGGTAGGGCACGATTTCTTCGATCGGTTCCGTCGCCCCGGCCATGTGCTTGAGGAAGCTTCCGTCCCGCGGGATTCGCTTTCCGTTGCGCAGGGCGCATCCCGTCTCCACCGGTTTAATAACCCCCGGGGCGAATCCTCGGTCTCTCAAACATCGAGCCAGCCCCGCCGTAACAAGCGTCTTGCCTACCCCGGTATCCGTCCCGGTAATGAAGAGTCCCTTACGTTCACCCGCCATAATCTACCTCTCCCAAGTCCCTCTGTTCCCGCGCCCGCTCCCGAACCATCCAGCGCCGCAGGATTCCCTCTCCATTGAAAGGGTGTCGAAAAACACCTAATTGCCGTCCTCCCCGCGTAGGCGGGGATCCCCAGGCCCCTGAAGCCACTGGATTCCTGCCTTCGCAGGAATGACGGTGGAGTAGAAATTCTCCATTTATCGACACCCTCTTGTGCTGGAGTTTGGGGACAGCCACTAAACTCCCGAAAAGGTGCCAAGTCCAGTGCTGATTGCTGAAAGCTGACGGCTGATACACATCAAGTTCGCTCTGTGATCGCTTCGATGCACCTATAGGTGACATCGAGCAGCTTATCGATTTCCTCCAGCGTGATGATGAACGGGGGCATGAGAATCATCACATCCCCCAGCGGGCGGAGGAGCACCCCGTGGTTGCGTGCCTCCATGGCAACCTTCATGCCCATGCGTTCTCGGGAAGGATACGACTGCTTGGTCGACGTGTCCTCCACGAGCTCGATGCCGACCATGAAGCCTCGCTGCCGGATGTCACCTACGTGCTCGAGATTCCAGAATCTCTCCAGCCCTGCCGTCAGGTGCGCGATCTTCGGCTGAAGCGCCTCCACGGTGTTCTCTTTCTCGAAGATGTCAACCGATGCGAGCGCGGCCGCTGCGGCCAATGGATTGCCGGTGTAGCTGTGCCCGTGGAAGAAGGTCTTCTCCTCTTCGACGGGACCCAGGAACGCTTCGTAGATCCTTTCCGTGGTGAGGGTTGCCGCCAATGGGAGGTACCCGCCTGTGAGGCCCTTTGCCATGGCCAGCAGGTCCGGGTGCACATCCTCCTGGTCCACGCCGAAGAGCCTGCCCGTCCGTCCCCATCCGACCGCTACTTCGTCGGCGATCAGGAGGACGTCGTGCTTCCTGCAGAGGGTCTCGACGGCCTTCAGGTGACCCGGGGGGGCCATGATCATGCCGGCAGCCCCCTGGACCAGTGGTTCGATGACCAGGGCCGCCAGATTGTCCGCTTCCCTCTCCATGAGCTTTTCGAGCTCCTCGAGACAGGCGATCCCGCATTCAGGCGAGGTGAGGCCCAGGTGACACCGATAGCAATCCGGATAGTGGACCTTGCGGACCGGGAAGAGGAGGGGTCCGTACTTGCCGTGGAACAGGTCGATGCCCCCCACGCTCACCGCGCCGAGGGTGTCCCCGTGATAGGCGTTGTGGAAAGAGACGAGTTGTTTCTTCTCCCGCTTCTTCGGGTCCTCGTGCTGTTGCCAGTACTGGAAGGCGATCTTCAACGCCACCTCGACGGCCGTGGAGCCGTTGTCCGAGTAGAAGACCCGGGTGAGCCCCTCGGGAGCGAGTCGGATGATCTTCTCTGCAAGCTTGATCGACGGGATGCTCGCCGTCCCGAGAAGGGTGGAGTGGGCGATGCGGTCCAACTGGTCCCGGACCGCATCGTCGATCTCCTTGCGCCGGTGACCGTGAACGTTCACCCAGAGGGAGCTGATCCCGTCGAGGTAGCGGTTTCCCTCCACGTCGATCACATAGGCCCCTTCGCCCGCGGCCACGATCATGCAGGGCTGTTCGCACCACTCCTTCATCTGGGTGAAGGGATGCCACACATGCTTGTGATCGGCCGCGATCAGGGCTTGAATCTCATCGGCCGACAGAGGCAGCCAAACATCTTTTGTGTCTTCCATGGTGATTCTTTCTCCTACTCCCGGGCGCGGCGCAAGCTGGGTGGGCCCAAGGCGGCAAGGGACGAAGCCAGGGCATCCAGGGCGTCACGAATGTCTTCGTCCGTGTGCGTTGCCATCAGGGAAAATCGGACGCGGGATGTTTCCGGCGGCACGGTGGGGGGACGGATTCCCTGTGCGTACACCCCCCGTTGGAGCAACTGCTCGCAAAGGCTCATGGCCTTGGCCTCCTCGCCCATGATGACCGACTGGATCGGGGTGACCGGTTCGGGTACGGAAAACCCGAGGGCCCGTATGCCCTGGGCGAGGCGATTCGCGTTCTCCGCAAGACGCTGTCGCCGCTCCGGTTCTGCCTCCAGGATCTCCAGTGCCTTCGAGGCGGCGGCCAGGACCGGCGGGGGCAGGCTGGTCGAATAGATGAGGCTGCGGGCGTGATTCACCAGGTACTCACGAATCGCCGGCCGGCACACGGCAAAGGCACCGAAGCTTCCAAGGGCCTTTCCCAGGGTTCCCACCGAGATGTCGGCAGCGTCGTCGAGGCTGTAGTGCTCGGCCACGCCTCGTCCGTTCGAGCCCATCACGCCCACGGCGTGGGCTTCGTCGAGCATGAGCATGCAGTCGTGGCGGCGGGCCAGCCCGACGAGATCCGGAAGGGGGGCAAGGTCGCCGTCCATGCTGAACAACGTGTCGGTTACGATCAGCCTCTTCCGATATCCGCTGGCGTCCCGTATCAGGGACTCGAGATGCTCTGTGTCGCGATGTCGGTAGATCTTCACGTCGGCGCGGCTCAGGCGGCATCCGTCGATGATGCTGGCGTGGTTCAGGGAATCGCTGAAGATGATGTCTCCTCGCTCCATCAGGGAGGAAAGAACCCCCACGTTGGCCGCGTAGCCGCTTCCGAAAAGGATGCAGGCGGGATACTGCTTGAAACGGGCGAGTCGTTCCTCCAACTCCTCATGAAGGTGCATGTTCCCTGAAATCAGCCTCGAAGCACCCGATCCGCACCCGAACCGATCCACGGCCTCCCTGGCCGCGGCCTTCAGGTCCGGGTGATTGGCCAGGCCGAGGTAGTTGTTCGAGCAGAAGAGCAGGACCGGTTCCCCGTCGAGCATGATGCGAGCTTCCTGTGCCGTTTCCACGCGGCGAAGAAACCGGTATCGATGCCCGGCGCGGAGCTTGTCCAGGCGGTCCTCGATGAGGGGATAAGGCCTGTCAGTATTCATTATCGGGATCCTTTTTTCGGGCCGGGGTCGGGCCGGAAGTCGAGATTCAGATCGGCCAGCATGCGCTGATCCGCCTCGACACCTTGCCCCGACGTGGTCAGGTACTTGCCGGTCATGATGCCGTTGGCGCCGGCGTTGAAGAGAAGGGGTTGGAGACTTCGCAGGGAGACTTCACGGCCCCCGCACACGAGGATTTCCTGTTCCGGAAGGGCCACGCGAAGGGCGGCGACGATGTGCAGGGCCTCTAGAGGTTTGAGCCTGCTACGCCCCTCCATGGGCGTGCCGGGCAGGGGGTTCAGAAAATTCACCGGGATTCGGTCCACCCCGAGCCGACCGAGCGTTAGAGCGAACTCGGCGCGCTGGGAGGGGGATTCTCCCATCCCGAAGATGCCGCCGGAACAGATGGTGAAACCGGCCCGTTTCGCGGCTCGAACGGTTCGTATCCGCTCCTCGTACCCATGGGTCGTGCAGATCATGTCGTAGTGGCTTGCCGCGGTCTCCAGGTTGTGATGGAACGTGTTGAGTCCGGCTGCGCGAAGGTCTCGCAGGAAGGCGGGGGTCTCCAAGCCGATGGAGCAGGCCACTTCCAGTCCCGTTCGGGCGCGTATCGTCTCGATGATCTTGAGAAGCCTCTGTCTCTCTCGCTTTCCCTTGAGAGACCGGCCGCTCGTTACGAGACTGAAGCAACGGGCGCCGAAAGACTCGGCTTCACGGGCCGCCCCGAGCGCTTCCCTCACGGTCACGAGCGGGTAAACGGAAGCACTCGAACGGTGATGCATACTCTGGCTGCAAAAGGCGCAGTCCTCGGTACAGGCGCCGGACTTGGCGTTCAGGATGTTGCAGAGATGAGCGCGATTCCCGAAGTTTTTCCGGCGGATGTACCGGGCCTGTTCCACCAGGTCCCATGTGGGGGTCTGGAGGGGGTCGAACAACGCTTCCAAGTCGGTCGGTGCGAGGCCGGCTTTGAGGTTCTCCCTTGCCCTTGCTTTGCGAACTGTCATGCTCCTTCTCCAGATGCCTTCGGCTCGTACCGGGAGGGCTGAAAATCGTTATTCAGCAGACATGACAGGCTATCAATGGTCCGACTGATTGTCAACTTTTTCGTCTCTTGAGGTATACAAGCAGCGGAACATATCCGCGTTGTGACCGCAGAGGGGCTTTTGTGTTGACCGAGGCGCGGGATGTGAGGGATATTGAGGGGAAATGGGGTTCTGATCAATCCTAAGGGCAGTTCTGAGGGAGGAAGCCATGAAAGTCATTGAAGTCCAGGGATCTTTCGGTCTCGAGAACCTTGCAGTGGCGGAACGGCCGGAACCGGAGCCGGGACCTGGTGAAGTGAAGATCCGGATGAAGGCCTCGTCGCTCAATTTTCGGGATTTTCTGATGGTGCAGGGGCTCTACAACCCGAGGCAACCCCTGCCGATCGTCCCCTGCTCGGACGGAGTGGGCGAGGTGGTCGAGATAGGGGAGGGCGTCTCCAGGGTGAGGATGGGGGACCGGGTGGCAGGGTGTTTCTTTCAGGGATGGCCCTCCGGGGAGCCTACGGTGGAGAAAGCAGTCACCACACTTGGAAGCCCCCTGGACGGAATGCTTGCCGAGTACAGGGTGCTCAACGAGGAGGGGGTTGTGCACGTGCCGGAGCATCTCAGCGACGAGCAGGCCGCAACCCTCCCGTGTGCGGCGGTGACCGCATGGAGTGCCCTGGTCACTTACGGGGGACGCACGGCAGGCGACACGATCCTCGTACAGGGGACGGGCGGCGTATCTATGTTCGGTCTGCAGATCGGCAAGATGATCGGCACCCGGGTGGTCGTGATCTCGAGCAGCAACGAGAAGCTCGATCGTGCGGCCCGGATGGGCGCGGATCACGGAATCAATTACAAGGAGACCCCCAAGTGGGGCAAGGCGGTCAGAGAGTGGGCCGACGGACTCGGCGTGGACCACGTGATCGAGGTGGGCGGTGCAGGCACCCTGCAGGAGTCGCTGCAGGCGGTCCGAATCGGGGGAGAGATCAGCATGATCGGCGTGTTGTCGGGAGGGGCCAAAGAACTCAACATCCTGCCTATCCTGATGAAGAACGTGAGGGTCCAGGGCATCTTCGTCGGCCACCGGGAAGGCTTCGAGGCGATGAACCGGGCCATGGCCCTTCACAAGCTCGCCCCGGTGGTCGACCGCGTGTTTCCCTTCCAGGAGGTAAAGCAGGCCTTCCAGGTAATGGAGAGGGGTGAGCACTTTGGAAAGATTTGTTTAGCCTTCTAGACCCAAATCAAGCGAATGTGGAGTGTTTTTCCGTCAAACGGGCCGTCGGGCGAGATTTTTCGCCAGTGATGGCCCCAGGAAGTGCCAAGT